>Ga0209303_1001260_pt1 | contig 16155 bp, 11 predicted proteins | sample SidtaG_3_FD_187449 | JGI IMG/M metagenome (GOLD analysis project Ga0209303, IMG submission 187449) | Marine algal microbial communities from Sidmouth, United Kingdom - Sidmouth_Asex1 metaG (SPAdes) (version 2) | ecosystem: Host-associated > Algae > Red algae > Unclassified | place: Sidmouth... | reverse complement strand
CTCTCAAAAGAGAGTAATAGATCAAAACTAGGGATCCGCGTCAAGCTATTTTTAACAAATACAGATTAATCGCTCAAATAACACTCTAATTTAATTGTAAATTAGGGTGCGGAATGACAGCTGTAATCTACTCAATAATTGAAACCGCCAAAGCCAACAGCCAAGTGCCCTTCGATTGCCTCAATCATTTACTAACACAAATGAGCCAACCAGAGCCAGAAATCAATCAACTGCTACCATGGGAATTCGCTAAACGCTAGGTGGAATTACCGGACGGTTACGATATTACTAAGAAAAGAATCTGATTCTACGCATAAATTTTAGTATGGTATTTTGAAAACGAACGCTTGCTAGCGGTAGACGCCGTTAATCATGCAAAAGCCTACGTAATAGCCACTAAGTCATTAAAGAGTGGAGCTGTAGTTGATCAAGCTAAACTCATGGATACGAGAATCGATTTAAATCCGAGCAGTTAAGCTTATGCATAAATAAAGATAGCAAAATCGAATACTTACATTAAATGGCTAGCTGAAAGTTCCGTAACGCTTGAAGAGTGTAAGGGGTTAAACTCTAATCGCTTATCCCGAAACACGCAGTCTTGACGGCTAGCCAAGACGGTGCTTACTTTTCTTATAGAGTAAGGCGCTGTGTAGATAATAGCTTCTACACCGCTTACCTTTTCCGTTCATTTAATAATTCGATGCCATTTGTCGCCGCCTCTTTTTAAAAACTAGAGGCGGCTAGTATTCTGACTTATCAGCAAAAATTAGAAAGTCATCGTGGCTCTAAGAAATATCCGTCTTCCTCTAAAGTCGTACGGACCATTGGCTGAAGTTCCTATTCGATTTACAGAACCACCCACCTGAGGAGGCTTGCGGTCAAATATGTTTTGTATACCCGCGTTAAAGACTAAATCGTCTTGCATTTGGTATCTCATTGAAAATGTGTGCTGAACATAAGTTTCAACTTTGGTATCAGGTTTTACTCGGTCTAAGAACCGATAAGCCCCAAAAAATTGCACCGTCCCATCTTCCCTAAAACCAGAATCGGGATCGTTCAACAACAAATCAAGTTGGTCACTTGAGCCCACATATTGAGTATTCCAAAATGCAGTCCAATCTCCTTTTCTTAACGACAAATTAAAGTTTCCTGTAAATTCAGGGCGCAAAGCTTGTAGGGTACGATCTATATCGTCATTAACAGGGTCAACAATGTCACGGTCTTGGTCAAAAAAGTCTTTTGTCACTTGCGTAACTTGACCATTAAAACTAAGCATATAGCCATTATCGAACTGATAGTCATAGTTAACCGTGTAATCAATACCGCGAGTGATTTGACTAGCGATATTAATTGAGCCGTTAGTCACGTTCGTAAGCTCATTACGTTCATTTCGAGCCCCTAACAACGCACAAAACGGATCGGCGTTCAAGGAATCAAGCGAATCAAACGATTGCTCAACTAAACAGCGCTGGATAATAGCACCACCGCCAACTCTCAATATCTGATCGTTTATTTCAATTTCAAAAAAATCAGCAGCGAACGAAAGCCCTAGGTCTGCAAACTGAAACACAACCCCTACATTTAAGGCATCTGACGTTTCAGGCCTTAAAGTGCCGGTATTATTTCCACGGTTCAGCACACGAATATTCTCGGTTGACTGAAAATCTCCACCAATACCAAGCAAGCCGCAATTTTGACGCAAATTTGACAGCTCTTCTATTGTGCGCTGCGAATTATCTAAATTTTGACAAGGGTCTACGGGTCCAAAAGAATCTGTTCCACCTTGAAACAGTTCAAATAGCGCAGGTGTTCTATATGAAGTGCCTTGATTGTATCTAAATTTTACTTCTTCAGCTAAGGCCCAAGTCAGTCCTAATTTATATGTATACTCGCCATCGTCAATACGGTTATTTTCGGTATAACGACCAGAGGCAGTAAAGTTAACACGCTTTGCTAAAAACTCATTACGTAAAATAGGCACGCCTAACTCAGCATACACTTCTCTTGATACCGAACTACCTCGGGTAGGCTGGATATTTGAAAAGTTATGGTTATTGGAGGCCAAACTGTTAGCTCCAGGTGAGTCATCAATTTCATCATGACGTACATGAATGCCAAGTAGTGCGGCTACAAATCCGGCAGGCATTTCAAAAAGGTCACCTGTGATATTTCCTTCAAAAACAGTTTGCTTGTACGTAGTATTGCCGGTTTCTGAGCCTTCAAGAAATGCTAATTCTTGCTCGTTAAAATTACCGTCTCGCAATATGCGAGGAGACAACCATGGAATACTGAATCCATTACACAAACCCTCTGCAGTTTGCCCAGATGCCAGTAAATCCGTGTTAATCAGCGAGGCGTCACAGGCTACATCAGTAAAACCAGTAACTGCTTCTAGACGGTCTTGACGTGTGAAATTTAGAGTATAATCCGCATCTGAAATGCCTGACTGTAGATACACGTCGTAACTCCAATCAGACAATATGCCTAAATCGTCCGGCATATATCCGCGAATACCCACTACAGCGTTATTATAGTTGGTCTCATTTTTAGCAACAAACGGTCGATGTAAATTAAATCCGACAGACCCGAACAAAGCACCATCAGTAGCTGTTCTTACTCGCTCGGCAACTGTATTACTTGGATGAAAGCCACCCAAATTTGCAAACAAATAACGAAAACTATTTACTTCTGTTTTAACTCGAGACGACAGCAGTTGTGCATACAACTCTGAATCATCAGATAACGAGTATGCGCCCGATATAAATAAACTAAATCTATCTTCAGGGTTTCTTGCGTTAGAATTTAAAATTATATCTGAGGTTTGCGGTTGTAGCGCATTCGATGCTGCTACACCTGCAAAATCACCAGAGCCAGGTCCAAAGGTATTGTTAACATCTGTAATACCTAAATTTTGAATATTTACTCGTGCAAATTCAGGAATTACTCCTCGCAATTCGCTTTGGCCCGGCCCGGTAATCGAACCATCCGGATCAGGAATATAGGTACCTGCGTACCGGCCGTTAATTGAGTTCACATCGAAGAAATTACCAGTCCCCCCCCTAAAAAAGAAAAATCTATTGTTTGTACCAAAACTAGTACACGTGGTGTCACCGTTGGCATCTGTAATATCCAAGCGCTCGCCAGTGTTTGGATCTGAAATTCTAGGGTCTCTACAATCAGTATAATCTCGGTCACCTATGGTTAACCTTTCACTTCGGTCTACCTGACCCGCTATATTTATATAGCCGTCTTCAAATATTTTACTCCAACGACCTGCTAATTGATAAAACTCAGCTCCGCCTTCGGTTGTGGGATTTACTAATGCTGTGAATATATCTTGGTCAGTGGCGCCTATTAACTTATTATTAACTACGCCAGCAACAGCATCTGAACCGTACACCGACGAAGCGCCGTCTTTGAGAATTTCCACACTTGAAATGATAGATGATGGCAAAATACTTATATTGGGCGATGATACCCCTCCACCCACTCCTGTGGGTGACAATCTGCGACCATCTAACATGACTAAGGTTCTGTTAGCACCTAAGCCTCGCAAAGACAGCGTGTTAGTGCCATTGCCACCATTAACCACTGAGCCACCAATATCGTTTACTGCTGTTTGGTCATTAGATTGCGGTGAACCGGTAAGTAAAGTTGAGGTACGAATAAGTTCTTGAGTCGAGCCGGCCCCGAGTAACATACCGGTTTCCGAACTTAAAATTTGGATGGGTAGATCGCTTGCAAATTCAGGGTTTTTTAATCGCGAGCCTATTATAGATATCCTCTCTCCTACTATTTTTGCTTCTTCTTTATCAACTTTCTCTTTATCGAGTGCTTCAACCTGTTTATTCTTAGTATTTTGCTGCAAATTAACGGCTGTGTCATTGATAGAGGCGCTTGCAGTAAACATTGTGAATGACAATGCTACTGCAGCGGCTATATAGCTTTGTCGAAAAAATAAAAGACTGCTCTTTGATTTAGTTATATGCCTTTCACAATTCGCAACAAGTGCAGCATTTTTCAATTTGTTATAACCCATCATTCCTCCTGCTAATTAGCACCATTTAAGATTAATTATTGTATGTAGTGTTTATAGTAATCATTTTCTTTTTTGACCAACTTTGCTTCTGTCTAGCAAAAATTTCGTTCTTATAAAAACTCAATTATTTATTAAATAAATACATTAGCTTCTTTACACAGTTTCGTCAATAGAGTCTGCCTTTTCACAATTTTAATTTTAATATTATATCTGTAGCCATTTTAAATTAACTAAGGTTGTTAATTTCGATAGTATATCGCGACTGTAAACACTATACTAACAAACTTAAAGTTAGGCCGTTTGTCCTTTTTGTAAAATGTCAACAAAAAATTGTTTAACAATTGATAACTTTTTTGCGTTGTCTATTTCGTAAGATATTGACTTTCGCATTCTATAAAATCATCCTATTACAATACTAAGGAAGAAAATGAGATTAAAATATATTCACTGGAAGGCTGCTGTTGCTACGATATCAATATTGTCCGCTTCGCTAGCATTTGCTTCAATAAACCCAAAGAAAACTATAGCCGATATGGCTGACGCTTCGTCAGTGGTAGTCACTGCTAAAGTTTTGAGCACACATACCGAATATGTTAATGACCAAGTGATGACTAAAGTGCGAGTACACATTACCGATGAATTAAAGGGTGATGTGAACGAGTTCGTCATTATTGATGTGCCTGGAGGGTCAGCAAAGTCAGGTAGGTTTAATATCGGAGAGTCAGGGTCTAACGGTCACATGATATTATCAGACGACAACGCCCTGCTCTTTTTGAACGAAAATAAAGAAACGAACACCTTTTCTTTATCAAATCAGGAACAAGGTTATACTCCTATTCAAAATTCTAGTTACGATTCATCGCAACAGCATGTAACAATTCATAATAAAAACATATCTTTAAAAGACATTAAAACCGAGTTTAACACCTACAAAGGAGGCAATTAATGAAAAATAAATTGTTACTTCCTTTATGTATAGCTTTGACAGTCCCATCAACTATCGCGTCTGCGGGCGGAAGCTTATCAGAATTCAAAATAACGGGAGAAGTTAATGTTCCAGGGTTCACAAGAGTAGAAACAGTCGACCAATTTTTAGATGTGCGTTGTGCATCCGTCGAATTTACACTTGATACCACAGTGTTGCCTAATGAAGGTAGAAACGATACCAATATTGATATTGAAACCACGCGTGCTATTTTTCAAAAAGCGGCAGATAAGTGGAACGACATCCCTACATCCTATATCGAATTGAATGTGACTAGCGCAGAGAAGCTAAATAATGGCGCACGAAGATTTGACTTTATTAACGAAATAAACTTCGAGGCGCCTAATATTGGTGGTGGTGAATCCGTAAGGGTCGCATTACAGCAAGACACTATGTTTAATGTTGGTGATGACATTGATAACGATGGTGACTCTGATGTTTTCGATCCTCAAGCCGTTGGCCGAAACACATGTGGTGACATTGATAATGATGGGGATATAGAGTTTCCAGCTGGGTTGTATTTAGCCGGCACAATTCTTGATTCAGATATACAGTATACTAATAAAAATCAAGGTTGGAGTACCTCCCCAAATTCAGGTAACACGCTAGATCTTCAGGCTATAGCAACTCATGAGTTTGGTCATGCTCATGGTTTGGCTCATAGCTCAATCAATCAAATATCATCAAATAATGCTGATAGCTCTACAATGTATCCATTTTTGGATATTAATGATATTGCAGCCCAGTTCGATGTAAGAAAATTACATGAAGATGATATCGCTTGGTCGTCATTTAAATACCCGGAAGGTTCTCAACCATCTGGCATTGCAGCCTTACAACCTGGCGACATTCCGTTTGACCAAGCCTACGTGGTTATTGAAGGTGAAGTTAAGCGAAATGGATTGGGAGTATTAGGTGCAACTGTTTATGCCGAGCGTATAGATTTCATGACTGGCAACGTCTTAAGACACGTTGATGCTTACACGGGAAACGCAAACTTTGTTCGTAGAGAAAGCGATGGAAACATTTTATTCCCTGCGCCCAACGACATACTATACGGCGTGCGAGATGGTCGGTACGAATTGCCGCTACGCCGAGGTACTTACCAGTTTGGTGTGAAAGCACTTGATGGAAGTCCTATCGGTGCTGCGAATGTAGGCATTATTCCTCGAGTAGGACAAATGTTTGGTCAACTTAACTTTTTCCCTGAAGAATATGCCTCGTTTTTCCATGAAGAGTCGAATTCGGAAAACCAACCAGGTAACGGACGTTTTATTTCTGTATATGGATATTACAACAATGATGTTAACTTTATAGTTAATGAAAATAATTATTTAAGTAGCTTCGCCAATATTCCATTTGGTTTTGCTAATATCGCAAACTTCCAGGACAATGTCGTTTATGCTGTTCGTTTTAGCAGCGAAGATGTGCTCGCTCGTTTAGATGCAGGATTGACGCTTACAACTGCGTTGCTAAGAACTAATGTCTTTGACGATTCCATTGTTCCCCTTTTAGATGAGGTCGTATTAGGTTTAGGAACAGTGTCTGAGGATGGTGAAACACTTGAACTAAGCGATATTATATTTCAATCAGCGCAACCTTTTATTGGCGTTGATGGAGAGGATTCTCCTTTCTATTTAAAGAACAGTGAAAATTTAAGCAGTTGGGTTAGTGCAGCATTGCGCGACAATCCTGACATGGATTTATTTTTAACTGCCGAAGTCACTCGAGGCCTTAATCCAGGTCCTAATGGACAAGGAACACTAATTGGCGTAGATGCTGGACCCAACAGAACGTATGGAAATTCATTTATTTCCATAAATGGAAGCCCTTTAAATGTTTCCAATGACGTTAACTTTGGTATGCAATTGTTATTTAACCTTCCTCAAAATAACTAAAAAATAGCTACTGATCCAAACCAATAGGATTAGTAGCTATTTTGTCGTTTTACAGTTGTGTAAACGCCGTTTTTAAATGCGTTCTGCGATACTATATATAACGCAGTCATTCTAAATATAAACTGTAATTTTGAACTAGTGGTGCACGGGAGCAGCAGATATAAACTCTGTCTCTAATTTCATACCTATTCCTTAGTGAGCGTCTGCCTATCTACACAGGATTAAGTTTTACATTCTAAGGTAGCAGGTTTTCTATATCAACATCATCAATGCTGAGTTGCTCAAGGCATTGCGCAATATAATCAAATGGTGTTAGGCCATTCGCTTTTGCTGTTTCAATTATCGAGTACAATATGGCACTGGCTCGTGCCCCATTAGCGGTATTTGAGAACAACCAATTCTTTCTGCCAATGACAAACGGTTTTACCGCGCGTTCAACGCGATTATTATCGATAGTAAGATGGCCATCTTCAATATAACGAATGAGTTTGTGCCATTGATTTTGACAATATTGAATGGCTTTACCTAATGCTGATTTTGTCACAACATTGGCTTTTTCTAGCCATTGATAAAACTTATCTAGCAAGGGTTTAGCTTTTTCCTGACGCAGCTGATATTTTTCATCCGCGTTTTTATCTTTAAGACTCATTTCTATCCGATACAGCTTTTGTATCATGCTGAGCGCCATATCGGCTTTGCCTGTTTTTCCTTTGGGCTGTACGGTTTGGGCTTCAATAAATTTTCGACGTGCATGTGCCCAACAACCCACCAAGGTTGCGTTAGTTTTTTCGTAACCTGCGTAGCCATCCACTTGTAGATAACCGTTAAAGCCCGCAAGATAATCAACCGCAAACTGGCCAGCCCTACCAGCTTGGTAGTCGTACAAAACAATATTGGGGATATCACTTTTATTCGGCGAATCAGTCCCTGTGCAATACAGCCACATGTAACTTTTTACTTTATCTTCATTAATGACGTTTAGCGTGGTTTCATCCGCCTGAATAACGCCTTGTTGTAATAATATTTCCTGTAAGTTTGTATAAAGTGGTTTAAATAAATCAGCGCTTTTCATCATCTAATCCGCCATAGTTTTACGGCTCAGCTCAATGCCATATTGCTTAAACAAGCTTTCTTGACGATAAAGTGGTAGTGCATACTGATATTTGCTGGTGATGATTTGACTCAGCAAGGTGGCGGTTGCCATCCCTTTGGGAATAGGACTTGCTGGTACAGAGGCTATTTTTATCTGAGTGGAGGTGCCTGTCTTTTCACAAGTGCGACAGCTGTATTTTAACCGTACATGTTCAATCACTTTGACTTGGGCTGGAATGAATTCCAGTTTTTCGCTGCGCTCATCACCCATGTGATGCAATTCATGACCACAACACACACAGGTTTTGTCTTCAATATCATGAATGATGGTTTCACGTGGTAAGTCAGCGGACAACTTCTGTCGAATAGGCTTTTTCTTTGCAATGGCAGGAGCTGGCTCATTTTCTTCTTCAACAACATCAAGCTCAGCTTCGGCTTCATTAAACAAATCGCCTTGTGCAGGATGACTTTCACTGCTCGCGCCAAAACGTTGCTGCTGGGCAAAGCGAAATTGCTCAATGAGGTAGTGCTTTTCTGCGGTAAGGTTTTTGACTTGTGACGGGAGTGATAGCACCATTTCTTGTAGTGCTCTGGGGTCGTTTGGTAAGCTTTTGTGTTCATCAGTTATGCCGTTATTTTATCAAAATTACCGACTAAATTGTTGGGTTGATTTAGATTATTTGGTGATCGATAAACACTGTTTATGATCATACTTTATAAGGCAACTGACTCAAAACTAACGGCTTGATGACCCAGTACATCGAAACCGTTTAACAGCCAATGTAGTTGCTGCTCTGATAACATCAGCGATTGCTTATTGAGTTTGGTTGGCCATTTGAATTTATCTTTTTCTAATCGCTTGTACCACAAGGCAAAGCCTGTTTCATCCCAATAAAGGACCTTAAGTTTGTCACGGTCTTTATTGCAAAACACATAAACACTGCCATCAAGCGGTGATAACTGCATTTGTTGTTCAACAATCACGGATAAGCCATTTATTGATTTGCGAAAATCAACAAAATCACGATAAAGAAAGACCTCAGGCACACAGGTAAACATTTTCATGAAGCTAAGCCGTTAAGTAATTCCACAATAAACTGATCCGAGGTATCGCGAGGCAATGATAATTCTCCTGAAATGGTAACGAGTTTTATGTTTTGCTCAAGCTTGGCTTCAAGGCGTATTGATTGTTGGGCGATAATTTGAGTCAGAATAAATCCCGAATTATCCGTTGATTGAACAACCTTTGATTTGCGGGAATAAAAGTATTTCGAATTTAGGTTATGTCGATTACAAAACTGCGGGACGGTCAAGCCGCTAGCTATTTGCTTGTTAACCAAAACTTTCTAATCATCAAACGTTTTACGGGTCATGGGTTGCTCCTATCAATAAACTGGGAGCAACTTTAATGTGAAAAAATATTTAGCGGAATGTGTTAATTACCGGACGTTCACAGTTGAGCAGCAGTCTTTATAAAAAACAATGAGACCACTGCTTAAACTTATTTTATCCATTTATTTAAAAGATAATTGTAATGACGATAAGCTAATGAAGAGTCAAACCACTATTATTTAGCAATTTCTTTAAAGTGTTCTAATAAACAAAGAGCAGCGTCGGTCGGTTTCATTGGTTTTGAAAAATAATAACCTTGACCAAATTTACATTCCATTTCTTTAAGAATATCGGCATCTTCTACGCTTTCAATTCCTTCACCTACAGTTTCCATATTTAAATTTGTAGCTAAATCAATAATCGTTTTGATTATAGCATGGTGGCTAACATGGTCATGAACATTAGTAATAAACGAACGATCAATTTTTAGTACATTTATAGGAAATAAATGTAAATAACTTAAACTTGAATAGCCTGTACCAAAGTCATCGAGTAAAATTTTAACCCCTAACTTTTTAAGATTTCGCATGTTTTCTAAAACGATTTCATTATTATTTAGTAACGCTCGTTCAGTGAGTTCAATACGTAACTGATGAGGTGATATACCAGATTTGAGTAATATTGCTTCAATCTCATCTACTAAAGAAATCTTAAAAAAGTGATCACAATACAAATTACAACTAATGTACAAATTTTTACAAGCAAACTGATTTTGCCATTTTTTTAACTGCACACATGATTTTTCTAATATTTGAAAATCTATTTGCATGACTAAGTTACGCTCTTCCGCTAATGGAATAAAATCATTAGGGTATACAAATCCACGCTTATTGCTTTGCCAACGAGCTAAAGCTTCAAACCCCCTGATCTTGCCTGACGCTAATTCCATAATAGGTTGGTAATGAGGGCTAAACTCTTTGGCTTCTATGGCGTCGCGAATATCATTCTCAAGAGCCAGTGCATTTTGAATATCACTGTGCATGCTTGAATCAAACACCGCGAAACGACCTCTACCCTTTTCTTTAGCGTTATACATAGCCGTATCAGCATCGCGTAACATAGTATCAGCATTATAATATCGCTCATGATTGAAAAGTACACCAATACTTGTACCTATATAAACCGCGTTGTCTTCAATAATAAAAGGGGTAGCTAATAGTTGAGTTATACGCTGAGCAATATCAAGAGCTTCTTGATGAGAGGCTAAATCTTCAATAAGAATAACGAATTCATCACCACCAAACCGTGAAACCGTATCTTTAGGTCTCACCATTTTAGTCAATTCACTGGCGACAATTTTGAGCAATTTATCTCCAGCATGATGACCTAAACTATCGTTTACAACTTTAAAGCGGTCTAAATCTAAAAATAAAATGGCAAATATACGCTCAGGGAAACGTTTAGCAGAGGCAATAGCATGATTTAATAAATCAATAAAAATAATTCTATTCGCTAAGCCAGTTAAACTGTCATGTGAAGCTGTATGAGTTAGCCTTTCTTCAGCCAATTTGCGTTGCGCTATCTCTTGCTCTAAAGCTAGCGTTCTCATTTTAACTTGCTGCTCGAGCACATCATGATGTTTACGCTCAATAACCATAAGTTCGCGTCGCTTAATTGCTGAAGAAATATGGTGGCAAACAAAGTTTAATAACTCGGCATCCTTTTCAGTATAAACAATTTTATTATGGTAACTTTGTATTACCATAGCACCTAAAACATTACCTGAATGTATTAACGGGACACCCAGCCAAGTTGTAGCATCTCCAGTGTAATTTTTTATTTTTCCTTGCCTGTACAACTTTTTAATATCGTTATTATTAAATAACTGCATTTTCCCTGTGCGTATAACTAATTCAGTCAAATGATTTGACATAAATCGGGGTTTAAAGTCTTCTTCCAAGTCTTGTGAATTTTGATCAGAGTAATAAACAAAGGTCAGTAAATCATTTTTTGATGAATATTTTGCAATATAAAAATTAGCGGCGTTTATCAGCTGCCCAACGATATTGTGAACTTTTGAGTAAAATTCTGGTAAGTCTATAGAAATATCACTGGTTAACTCTGAAATTTTAAATAAAGACTCTTGTAATAAGTCAGATTTTTCACGATCTCTTATTTGTTGCATCAATTCGAAGGTGCGCCCTTCAACCGCTTTATGCAATATCTCAAAATCTCGCAAGCGATTAACATCTCTAACGAAATGTTCAGCTACAAAAGTTAGCAAGGCTAAATGTTGTTGATTATATTGAACAGGCGCGTTATTTTTTATTGCAATAACACCAATAACATACCCTTCCTTAAATATTGGCACACCTAACCACTTAAAGTCATCACACGGTAACGGATCAATTTTTTGGGTTGAGGTAAATTCTCTAATAATTGTTTTATTTGCTAAAAGTGGTCTTTTGGTCTTTAACACGTAGTGTATTAACGTACCTTTGTATTGATCAATTGATACAGAGCCTGATGAGTAATTAACTTCTTTGTCGATCCAATAAGGAAACTCAATGGTTTCAAAAGTTGGATCATAAAGTGCTATGTATATATTTTCTACTACAGCAAAAGAAGCAATAATCTGATGGATTTTTTTTAAAAATAGGGGTAACTCTTGGATGTCATTTGATAGTTTATTTAACTGGCAAAGTAAGTCGTATTTATGTTCTAAATTTTGATATTTATCACACAAATCAATAGCGTCTTTGACTAACTCCTTTTGAGAGTCTGATAAATTATCTAAATTTTGTGAAGATGAATCCATTTACAACTTATTAAAAACTAAAATATACGTTTATTTTGGCTCCTAATTACCGAAATATCCAGTTTGTTGATAAAAAAAATAAATTAGATTATTTAACTTAATAAAAATCCTAACATATTGTAAATTTAAAATTTTTCTTAGACATTGAGCTTACTTGATTACGTTTATCTTAATTCATTAAATACTATTTTTTACTTTTTAATAGTCGCCCTTAATCTGTATTTAATTCGTTGCAACGCACACAAAGTAGTAATTAAAATCAATGTACTATGTAATCGAATGTAATCAAATTTATTCATTTTATATGTAAATAATCTAAAAATTTTATATAAATGATGAAATAAATTAACTTAAGGACTACCTCTTATTTTGTTAAAATATTGTACCTAATCTTTATACCCGTTACCATTCAAGAGGCATGTTTCAGAGCGCTTTAATGGGAACGGATATATAAGGAAAATAAATGAAAGTTCAAGTTGTTGATTATTTGGCAGATGATGCGCCACAAAAATTTGTTGAAAGCCTGCATAACACCGGTTTTGGTGTACTTATAAATCACCCTATTGAACAATCCTTAGTCGAATCAATTTATAAAAATTGGCAAGATTTTTTTAATACGCCTGAAAAACAGCAATATGCTTTTGATCCAGAAAAACAAGATGGTTTTTTTTCAAGTGACATTTCTGAAATAGCAAAAGGTCACGTCAAAAAGGACATAAAAGAGTATTACCATATTTATCCATGGGGGAAAATCCCTCTAGCTCTTAAAGAGGAAATATTGCATTACTATAAATTAACCTCAGCATTGGCTGAAGAATTATTGGATTGGGTAGAGAAGAACAGTCCTTTGAACATAGCTAAAAATTACTCTGAACCTTTATCTAACATGATCAAGAACACTCCCAATACTTTACTACGAGTATTACATTACCCTCCGTTTGAAGGCAAAGAAGAAAAAGGTGCGATACGAGCGGCAGCTCACGAAGATATTAATTTACTCACCCTACTACCCGCGGCAAATGAACCCGGCTTACAAGTACAAAACAATGAGGGCGTGTGGGTTGATGTTCCTTCAGATTTTGGGCATTTAATTATTAATGTTGGTGATATGCTGCAAGAAGCATCTGGTGGTTATTTCCCATCAACAAGCCATCGCGTTATCAACCCTACAGAATCTAACAAATCAAAATCTAGAATTTCATTACCTTTGTTTCTTCACCCCAGGAGTGAAGTCGTACTGTCTAAAAAGCATACTCAACAAAGTTATTTATTAGAAAGATTACAACAATTAGGGCTTAAATAATTACTTTTTAAACATATAAAAGTTATTTGAATACGGTGCCAAAATTAATAAATGGACTAAAAAACCATCAAAAAATGATGGTTTTTTTAGTTCATTTATTAAGAACAACTGTTCTTTCGAGTGTGATTAATACCAATTGAAATAACTTAAACATTACCTGATTTAAGTTAATTAAAAAATGCGACAGCTTAACAATTGCGAAGCCTTATAATTATAAAAAAATCATGCGCCTACAAAAAAAATTTAAAATATGCATCGTTGTAGAGGTTTCTCACAGGTTAAAAAATAACGGCAGATCCTGGAGATAATATTGATAAGATACTTAACCGTTCGCTATTACAAAAGTGATTAGCAGCAACTATCATTTTAGGTGATATTTTCAAATCAGTTAATACTTCAACGGTTATAAGTGTAGAAGGTCGATGAGATTTACATTGATAGTTTAATAACATGGCGCGTTTCGATAAATATAACAACTTGGCCTCAATAGTTGCATATTCAAAATCATACTCATCTTGGCTGCGGATTGGTTCAATTAAACTATAAGGTAATTGCCATTGTTTAAGTAATTCACCACTACACTGCCCATAAGTAAAATTAAGAATTTGTTGTTGTTTATCCCAAGGAAGTTCATCAGTCGTGAGAATATTACACGATTCTATTTTTTCAGGCATACTTTGATGAACAGCTAATTCACCAATATTGTGTAATAAACCTAAGATAAATAAACGTTCGGCGTTAGGCGTATTTAATTCCGATCCTAAAAATTTAATAATAAGTGCACAATCGACGGCTTGCTCCCAAAAATTTTCAATGTATTTTGGAGCAGCAGAAATTGGTTTAAAAGCCTCTGTGGTAAAGTAAGCAATAACTAAATTATAGACCTCGGTTATACCTAAAACTAAAACAGCTTTTGAAATAGTTTCAATTTTTCCGGGATAATTAAAAAAAGAACTATTAGCAAGTTTAAGTATTGTCGCCGACAACGTCGGATCTAATATAATAATTTCGGCAATATCATCAATAGTTGATGAATCGTGATCAATGAGTTCTTTAATACGAGCAAAGGATTCAGAAAGAATAAACACTTCTTCAGCACTTTCTGCACAATCAAATGCATTCATAAAACTATCTCCGTGGGTATACAATTTATTTATAGGTTGCTGATCTTCACATTAATAGAAATATTAATCCCATTGAATATGAATGTGATAAGACGTAAATTTACGCATATTAATAACCCCTGCATCAAAAATTAAATATTGACCTTTAATGCCAAGCAACTTGCCGCTCACTAAAGGAGTTTTATCAAAATTAAAAGAGTTAATTTTATCTAAATACTGCTGAACAGGAAAATTTATCTCTACTATGTCACTAACAAGGGACTCAATAGCGCACTCTCCATATTGTAGAACAATATCAGCAAGTTTTTGAGATATTTTAGGTTTTAACACTTTAGCTTGAGCAACTAAGTCTATTTTTTCAGGTTTTCCTTTAAGCATTACGCGCCAATTAGTTTTATCTGCAACAAACTCAGTCAGTGCAGTTTCTATCAATCCTGATTGAATGCGAGAGGCCACTTTAAAAATAGGCAAGGCTTGTATCGCGCCTTGGTCAATCCATCGTGTTGGTAATTGGGTATGTCTTGTTATACCTACTTTTAAGCCTGAACTATTGGCTAAATACACGTAGTGAGGAACCATACAGTTATTAATCCCCCATTCTGGTTCGCGGCAAGTACCTAAATGAAAATGACAAGTTTCTGGCTTCATTATGCACATATCGCAACGCGCTAATTTTTTCATGCAGGGGTAGCAAAAACCTTGCGAATAACTTTTTTTAGTTTTTCTTCCACAATGACTACAATTTATGACACCAACGTGTTCAAGAGTTATGTGTTTACCTATTAATTCATTTAAAGAAATATGTTGCTCGCCTATGGGTAATTGGTAATTAACATTCCCGTGATTATCCAATTGAGCGGTGAGTTTTCGTAGTGGGCCGGTTTGCGAGGTGGGCATAAATAAAACCTAAATATTGTAAGTAAAGACTAGGAGCAGTTGATCTTTCGAATATAATTTTTGTTCATTTAAAAGCGTTTACTTTCCAAATAAAACCTAAGTACCTGCGTCCATGCAGGCAATGCAAACGTTTTGTCACGTAGATATACTATACCCGTTACCATTCAAGATGCATGTTTCAGAGTGCTTGAGCGATTTCAATGTAAGGCGCTGTGATGAAATAAGGGTATTCCCTTGTAAATCTCAGCAACGACGAAGTGATATTGCTCAAGCCCTTCTTCGATGGGGTTTAAAATGGCTTTAAGCCGCAGTCAATAATCATAACATAGAGCGACTATGTTTGAATTATTCTCCTTGTCTAAAGTCATTTTAATTCCCACTGAAATCGAGCACTTTGAATGGTAACGGGTATGTGTCTATGGAAAAAAGTTTAACGAAAAATAAATCGCTTTTAATGAATCCTTAAAACAGCGTAAGTTTAGTATTTTTACGGTATTATCGTTATTTTATGGTTAATATACTTGAAAGTTCAACAGCCTCTCAGGGTAAGAGCATAAGCGTTCAAAAAACAGTCGACAGTACTTTTTCTGCATAATCACTGTCCAGAGCCGCTTTAAAACGTTTAGCCTTTATCCCTTTTTTACATGTCTTTTCTTGTCTCAACATA
>Ga0209303_1001247_pt1 | contig 16303 bp, 18 predicted proteins | sample SidtaG_3_FD_187449 | JGI IMG/M metagenome (GOLD analysis project Ga0209303, IMG submission 187449) | Marine algal microbial communities from Sidmouth, United Kingdom - Sidmouth_Asex1 metaG (SPAdes) (version 2) | ecosystem: Host-associated > Algae > Red algae > Unclassified | place: Sidmouth... | reverse complement strand
GGGCAGACATCTTAAACCGAGCTAACCTTGGATTTGAGGTAATGCACGAACGTAATGCACACAACTTCCCTCTAGATTTAGCCAGTGGCGAAACTGCTCCTGTAGCACTAAGCGCACCTGCAATCAACGGTTAATCTAACCTTGTTTAGATAAAAAGAAAAAGAAAACGCTCTCCATTTACTTGGGGGGCGTTTTTTTTGCTTATTTTTTTTATTTTATTATTTAAGCGATCTCTGGTAAGAAGAGGTAGTCTGAAAAAACTGATGTTATAACGTAGAAGGTCTTTAAGACTTAAAACATACCTAAAACATAACAGTCCAAGATTTTTATCTTATGTCTACCATTGAACAGATAAAACCTGCCAGTCGAGCAGATGTAATTATTTATGTACCTTATTATGCAAAAAATAAGCACAGTTGGTTGCCTCATGCTATTTCTTTGTACCGTTTAGGATCTTTAGAAGGAGAGCGAATGGTAGAAGGAGGAGAGAGTATTCCCTTTGTTGCTAGCTGGTATGTATCTAAATTACCTTCGGAGTTAACCCGTTGTCGTTTACAGTTTGATGGACAAGCAGAATTGAGTTATGAAGTAACATTGTCTAACTCAGAGTTTATTGATTACCTAATTGATGTCATCATGAACTTTAAACGTTCTAAGACAACAGATTTTCCCAGAATTTTCTACCGAAAACTGTTGCGTTATGAATAAAAAGACCATACATCACAATCAACACAATCAACAAGGAGCGCGGGCGTGGCTAAATCTACTAAACATCTTCTGATAGCTTCAACGGAAGCTTATAGTGGTAAATCGGCAACTATTTTAGGTTTGAGTCACTTATCTTTGGAAAGAGATATATCTATTGGCTACGGACATCCACTGGCAACGGGTTATGGAAAAACAGAGCGCGATTACCCTGCAGATACACTTAGCAAGCAAACAGAGGTAAAAGAGGTAGATTTCCTAACTGCCATACCCCATTTGGCAGCAAGTCAGGTCAAAACCCCTTTTCTATTTTTAAATCGCCAGACAATTAATCGACGTTTACAGGGAGACAATATAGAAGATTATTCTCAAGCTTTACAACAGTATGTCGATCGCATTGATGCGGATTTAGTTTTGCTAGAAGGACCAAATAATCTTTGGGAAGGTAGTGTCTTTAATCTATCAGTGCCAGAAATAGCAGAATCAATTGATGCTTCAATTTTATTGGTTGCCCGTTATCATCCTCTACAGATGGTTGGTAGCTTATTGACAGCTAAGAAGTTTTTAGGAGAGCGTCTGTTGGGTGTTGTTGTTAATGATGTTCCCCAAACTGAAGTTAATTCAACGGTAGCCGTTGTTCAACCTTATCTTGAAAAGCAAGGTATCTCTGTCTTGGGGATGATTCCTCAAGATCCAATCCTTAATAGTATTAGCGTTAGAGAAATAGCGACTCGACTCAATGCCAAAGTATTATGCTGTGAAGAACATTTAGATTGGATGGTAGAAAGTCTTAGTATTGGTGCGATGAACGTCAATTCAGCTTTGGGATATTTTCGCCAAAGAAATAACATGGCGGTAGTCACGGGAGGAGATCGTGCCGAACTTCAAATGGCTGCCCTAGAAACATCTACCCATTGTTTGATCTTGACTGGTCATATTCCTCCCAAAGATCTCATTATCGAACGAGCTATTAGTCTTGATATTCCTATACTATCGGTTGATACGGATACTTTAACTACTGTCGAAATAGTTGATGGCGCCTTTGGTAAAGTTCCAATTCGTGAAGATATCAAGGTGAGTCAAATTCAAAGTTTAATGAAGCAACATTTCGATATCGATCGCTTACTCAAGCAGCTTGGTTTAGAAGTAGCTAAGTCAGTTTAGTTTTACAATAGATCCAAAATTTACTATTAAGCAAAATTATTACAATGACAATCACTTTAAAAGTCCCCAGTATGGTTTGTGATGGTTGTGTTTCAACTGTCAAGGATGCGATTCTGACTCATGAACCCAAGGCAAAAGTAGAAATTGACCTCGACACTAAACAAGTAGATGTCGATACTGATGCTTCTGCAGCCTCGATCAAACAAATTATTACCGCAGCAGGACATGAAGTTGAAGAATAAGGGATAAAAAGTAAGAGATAAGGATTGTATAAGTAAAAATAGTTCTTATCTCTATGTTTTTTAGATCGATCTTGCAGTTAACTTCCGTAAGACTTAATTAAGATGCCAATGAAGGCAAATAGTCCGGTAATAGAGATTGAGATGGCAACGATGAAAGCTAGAGATGAACGGGGACGGTATTTATAGTCTTCATGCTGGATGTGGTGCAATTCTTGGCGATGTTCCAAGGCAGCCAACAGAATAGCACTAGTGCCAATACCGATAAAAGCAAGACCTAAAATTCTGGTGAGATGAAGAGGATCGTCAATATATTCGTATACTGACGATTTTTGCAGTGCGGTAACAATGCGATCGACCCCAAAGCCGAAACTAATTAAAGCCAGACAAGTCCGTATCCAAGCCATCAGAGTACGTTCGGCAGCAGCACGATTACGTTCTTTAGCTAATTCGGTATTAGTATTAGATCGGCGCTCTCTCATAAGTTAATTATCGATCCTATTCAAATGTAGAGAATTAAATCACATCCACGATTTTAAGATCTCAACTCAACAATTAACCACGAACAATTAACTGTGAAAATATTTATTAGTACGGGCGAGGTTTCTGGAGATTTACAGGGGGCAATGTTAATTAAATCCCTGTATAAAGTGGGGCGCGATCGCACCATTGCTCTAGAGATTGCTGGTTTGGGTGGAGATCGTATGATTGAGACAGGGGCAAATATTCTGGCGAATACCGCCAGCATCGGTTCGATGGGATTTGTTGAAGGTATTCCCTTTGTGCTACCAACAATCAAAATTCAAAGTCTGGCTAAGAAATATCTCAAGGAACATCCCCCTGATATGTTGGTGATTATTGATTATCCTGCACCTAATTTATCTTTAGCTAGCTACGTCAAGAAAAACTTTCCTCATGTACCCGTTGTTTATTATATTGCTCCTCAAGATTGGGCAGTACCAATGTTAAACAACGTTCCCAAAATTTTGCAGTCAGTAGATAAGTTGTTGGCTATTTTTCCTGCTGAAGCTAAATACTTCGCTAGTAAGGGTATTGATGTCACTTGGGTTGGTCATCCTTTGTTAGATAGAATCAAGTCAGTACCAGACCGTAACCAAGCTAGATTGAATCTAGATTTAGATCCTGAAAGTAGAATTGTTACTCTGTTACCTGCTTCGCGCCAACAAGAAATTAAATATCTACTGCCAGTGATGTGTGAAGCTGCAAAATTGATTCACAAGCAGCTACCAGAGGTAAAATTTTTAATTCCCGTATCTCTATCTAATTATTATGCTGCTATTGTATCGGCGATTGAGAAATATCAATTACCAGCAACAATTATCGAGGGTAAGGTTTTAGAAGCGATCGCTTCAGCTGATTTAGCGATCGCTAAATCAGGTACGGTTAATTTGGAATTGGCTTTACTCAATATTCCCCAAATAGTTGTTTATCAAGTTCATCCCATTACCGCCTGGATCGCCAGACAAGTTTTACGCTTGGATATTCCCTTAATGTCTCCTCCCAATTTAATTGTCGAGGGCGAAATAGTTCCTGAACTAAAACAAGAAGAAGTAACAGCCAAAAATATTGCTACAAAAGCGATAGAACTGCTATCTAATGCTCAATCTAGACAGCAAGTAATCCAAGGCTATGCACAAATGCGGTCACTTTTAGGTCAAGAGGGAGTTTGCGATCGCACTGCTAGTGAAATTATCGGACTGTATCTAGCTCAAACAAAAATTACTTCTTAAAAACTTTTGTAATTACCAATTACTCCAGCCTAGCTTGTTACCCTGCTGCAGTTGCTGCTGGTCAACTATTGCCTGATATTGTGAGGAACTTGCCCAACGAGCTATTTCTCTGGCTCTAATTACGGGGACAGGATGGGTTAGCTGGGCAGTTTGAGCAGCCTGTAACATCTCTCCCACAGAATCCGAACCAATAGAGTCATAGGCTTTAGCTTGCTCGATAAAAGCATCTAAATTTAATAGGGGAGCAAGGGTTGGTGAACCACCAGCCAGCTTCATTAACACTGACATCACGACTCTAGGATCTTGAATGGCTAATAAAGCAGCGCGATCGCAACTAAATTCAGCGCAACGTACCCACTGCAGCATCCGATCTTGCAATGACTGGGCAAGAATTGTTCCCCACGCTGGTAATAAGTTGGCTGCCAACACCAAAACATTTGCCATCGTTAGGTAGACTCCGTGTTCGCACTTAAGATGACCTAATTCATGAGCAATCACTGCCTGAATTTCTTCGGGAGTCAACATTTCGATCAAGGAGGTATGCATCACTACAAAAGGCTTTTCTCCCCGCATAGCAAAAGTATAGGCGTTAGGAGTAGGATTTTGCTGTATGTATAGTTGAGGTGGCTCTAAATCGAGGATTTGGCAGGCTTCAATTAATAATTTGTGGAGATGGGGCAACTGTTTTTCGCTAACCAATACACTCGAAGCAATGTTGTTGAGATAGAAAAACTGTTCTGCTACCGAACCTAAGACACTACGAATAGCAATATCGATGCCTGGTAGTTGCTTGAGGGCGTTAGTCGCTTCTAGATCTAAAGGATGGCGAAAACGATCTGCGGTTAAACCCATTAAGGTGGTTTTGCTCATGGTGGTGAGGATCGAGTAAAAGTAAATAGAAAGTATATATTTACTATATCTTTACTAAGGTCAGTAGGTAGGCAGAATTAAGGTTAAGTATAAATTTTAGCGATATCTGCCAGGGTATTAACTTTAAAGCCATTCCCTACCGCTGCCATTTTCCAATCTTGATTATGGCGATAGACTTCTGCCATGATCATTGCGCTCATCCCTTCGTACTCTGTACCAGAAAGATTGTAGCGGGCTAATTCTTTACCGCTATTGCGATTCACTAGTCGAACAAAAGCATTATCTACCATGCTAAAGTCCTGTTTACGCTGCTGGCATTTATAGATGTTAATCGCAAATACGAGGTAAACAATATCAGCAGGAATCATAGGTAGGTCAATATTGATTACCTCGTCATCTCCTTCTCCCGCACCAGTTAAATTATCTCCTTGATGGGCGATCGCATTAGAGCTATGTATGAGGTTGCCAAAATAGATGATATTTTTAACGTCGGTCAATTTTTTATCAGCATTTAAGCAAATTATCGAAGAATCAAGATCGAATTGTTTGTTACCACCAAAAAAACCGCCAGACTTGGGTGCGACATCCCAACCTAATCCACACATAATCTGCTTGAGGCTGGGATCTTCTTTGGTTAATGAGATTCGCTGTCCTTTTTTTAAATTAATTGTCATCTTTTAATGATTTTGAGAAATGATTTTGAGAGTTGGTTGCAAACCAGGAATTATTTACTAGTTTAATCAATTCTGTTATCAGCCAGACTATGATGAAAACAATCACCATACTCGATAGTTTCCAGATATTTAGTAAATCTTCTCCTGTGGTAATAATTACTTTTCCTGGTTGATTGACTAGATCCCAACTATTAAATCTTTCAAATCTACCAAGATAAATCCCGATAACGCACAACCCATGCACGATTCCATTAATTAAAATCAAGTATTTTCGGGCGATCGCGTCTTCTAAGTAATTATTTAATCTAGTTAAAGAGATAACATAAGCTTGAAACCCCGCGATGATAAACAGTATATACTGAGGGATCAATATAAAAATAATCGACCATAAAGGATAATTTTTTTGGCTCAATTCAATAATGTGAATTGAGTCGGTTAGGATATAGGGTGCATTGGGTAAGAAGGCAATGAAAAGTAATAATGCTAGCCACCAAACTAGATTGTTCCTGGCGATAGGGCGAAATAAATAATAACTAAGACCTAAGGGAATAAAGGCTAATAATAAGTTCCAAATGATGCGATCGCTGCTTTGATTAAATAAGTCCCAAGATATTTTCAATCCATCAATAATTTGACCAATCATCGAGCATTAAGCATTCAAGTTATTCTTCTGAAGATTGCCAGTCAACATTTTTATTTTCATCGATCTTTTCTGCTTCTAGTTCATATTCGTCACAGTCTTCTACACATACACAGTCATGAGAATCTCTAAGCTTGTTTTCTCCATGTGTTGCTGATTCTTCTTCGCACTCATATAAAGGATACTCTTCTTGAGTAGGTATTTCTGTTATTTTCTTGTCAACTTCTGGTGGTGCGCTGAATACATATTCGGTAGCATTTACTCTAATACCACTAATATTCAATAGGGTTATAGCTATTACTCCAAAATATTTGAAAGTAGCAAACAATTTATTAATCATAGTTAACTAACTTTTTTGCAACTGCATTCAAAATAGAAATGATACTTTTGCAATCATTGAATTTGTTTTATACACATATTAAACACAATATTTTGTTCTGTCTCTATCCTGCTATGGTCTGATCTTGCTTTAAACTCTGTCTGATTTGATTCGATTGTACTTTGATATTTTGAACTAAAAAACCACCATAATTGTTCTCCAAAATTATTTACTAGCGAATGCGACGTAGTTTTTTTGACTCCCGACTCCAGACGTGATTTGCATCTTAAAAGTTTCACAAAAGTTTTGATAAATTAATTAGAAACAATTGTGTAAAAAAGTAGATAATCTAAAAAATATCTTAATAATTAATTAAAAATTTAACTTCCTTTCAGTTGCTGTATTAGGTGATTAATTTCTGGTAAGATTAGCTGAGTCATAGCCAGCTTGACGGCGTTAGAAGATCCTGGTAAAGAAAATAATAATTTTTGATTTTTTATTCCGGCAACAGCGCGAGATGCGATCGCTCTAGAGCCAATTTCTTGATAGCTAAGATAGCGAAATATTTCACCAAAACCAGGCAGCGTTTTTTCAAGCTGGCTACTAATCACATCATAAGTAGTATCCCTGGGGGCAATTCCCGTCCCACCGCTAAAAATAATTACTTCTAAAGCTGAGTTGCTATTAAATTTAGTCAACCACTGTTCGATCTCTACAGGTTCGTCTTTAACAATAGTGTATGCAGCTATATTGTGACCCGCGTTACTTAATAACTGCCGAATCAATTGACCACTTTTGTCGGTTTCGGGGGTGCGAGTGTCGCTTACAGTAACAATCGCGCAGTTAATCGCGATCGCTTTAGAGTCGGGATGAGGAATCATTGATGATCGATTAGTAAATAATATGAGATTTACGCAAAAATCATTTTAATCAAGAGATTTTTAGTTGGCTAACGCTTTAGCTTTAATAGTCCTAACATCAAAACTTATGATAAAAACAGATTAAGTTATCCCATAGCTATAAGATGAATGACACATGTTCTTTTCAAACAGAAATATCATGACTCATTTTGGCATTATTTGCCCTGCTATGGCTGGACATCTAAACCCCATGACGACTTTAGGTTACGAACTTAAAAGAAGAGGACATCGCGTTACTGTAGTAGGAATTGAAGATGCTCGTCCAAAAGTTTTAGCAGCAGGACTAGGATTCAAGACGATTGGTCAGTCAGATTTTCCTTCAGAAGCGACCAAAGACTTATTTACTCAATTAGGTAATTTAAGCGGAGCCGAGGGACTAAAATATACAATTGACTGGATTGCTAATACGGCTAAAATGTATCTTCGAGATACCCCAGAAGCAGTTGAATCACTAGGTATAGAGGCATTATTGGTAGACCAAGCTACTCCCGAAGGAGGATCGGTTGCCGAACACCTCGACATTCCTTTTATTAGTATGTGTAGTGCCTTGATGTTGAATCGAGAAATAAACGTTCCTCCCTTCAGCACATTATGGAATTATGACCCGACTCCTACAGGACTTGAACGCAACCGTTTAGGTTATGAAAAGGTAAATAGTTTTGGTAAATATCTACGGAAAATTACTAATGATTACCGCAGCGCATGGAATCTACCTACTTACGAGCATCCCAATCAATTTTATTCCCATTTAGCTCAAGTTGCTCAACAGCCAGCTTCGTTTGAATTTCCCAGAAAAGAATTACCAACCTGTTTTCATTTCACAGGTTCTTATAGTAACCCAAGCAGTCGAGAATCAATTTTTTTTCCCTATGAAAGGCTAAACGAAAAACCGCTTATTTATGCTTCGATGGGGACTTTACAAAATCGGCTGCTGTGGATTTTTCAGGCGATCGCCGAAGCCTGTGCGGGATTGGATGTTCAACTAGTTATAGCTTTGGGAGGGGGAGCTAGTCCAGATTCTTTGCCAAAATTACCTGGAGATTCAATTGTAGTTGGCTATGCACCTCAATTAGAACTATTACCAAGAGCCACCCTTACTATCACTCACGCAGGAATGAATACGACTTTAGAATCTTTAAGTAATGGAGTACCAATGGTAGCTATTCCTATTACCAACGATCAGCCAGGAGTCGCAGCGCGAATTGCTTGGACGGGTACAGGGGAGGTTGTACCCTTGGCAGAAGTAAGCGTAGAAAAGCTCCAAAAAGCTATCAAACAAGTATTGACACAAGATTCTTATAAAGAGAATGCCTTGAGGCTGCAAGAGGCAATTAAACGTGGAGGAGGAGTCAGCAAAGCTGCCGATATTATTGAACAAGCTGTTACTACTAGAAAACCAGTTTTGACTCACAGCAGTTAATTAGGTATTGCTACTTGAATTCAGGGCAAAAAAAGTTATGACAAATTAACATGACTAGCAAAATTCTTCAAATTCAGCGCAAGCAGCGGTCTAATCCATTATCTATCGTTAAATTACAAGATTTTGAGTATTTAGAAATAAAAAGTATTGAATCAAAAATTGTGGTTGAAAATCCTAATATCAGTTTGTATTGTCTCGATTTTCAACAAGAACAGGCAATTTTTGTAGAAATGCCGTCAGATATCGATCTTTCCCAAGCATCGTTTTTTCATCAGGCTCAGTATCAACACTCACAACGATTGATTGCAGTACCTTTTTTAGATCTTTATCAGCTAGGTAAGGAACTTAATGGATCTATTGAACAGCTAGTAATAATTTACTCCGTAGGACGTTGTGGCTCTACCTTACTCAGTAAAATATTTGGTCGAGTAGAAACAGTTCTCAGTTTGTCAGAACCCGATGTTTTTGCCCAAATTGTAGCTATGCGAAACTCTGATGGTAGCAGCGATCGCGAAATGGCACGGTTACTCAAAACTTGCCTTAATTTTCTCTGTAAGCCAACTTCAGAAGGAAAATATTCTTGCTGTGTAATCAAGCTGCGTAGTTTCTGTATTGAACTTGCAGACTTAATCTATCAGATTTTTCCCGATGCCAAAACTTTGTTTATGTATCGCAATTTGGAAAATGTTGTGAAATCATCTATTCCTGCTTTTGCCTTTCTCAGCTCTATGCTAACGACAATTGCTCAAAATATCGATTCTTACAGTAAATTTATGCCATTGCTAAAAGATTATGCTGCTGATGTAGATTTTAGCGATACCAGTGCTATTGATTTATACACAATTATGTGGCTATCTGTGATGCAAGATTATCTACAATTGTATCAACGAGAAATTGTAACTGTTGCAATTCGTTATGAAGATTTGATTGCAGAGCCACAACAGATGGTCAGTTCTATTTTTGAATACTGTGAATTACCCACTTCCCAAGTTGCTCTGGGATGCCAAGCATTTAAAGAAGATGCTCATCGTAGCTCTAGCTTATCAAAGGAAAACATCAGGCAAAGTAAAGCTAAAATACCAAGTATTATAGAAATTCGCCAAAAAACCCATAAGTTACTGAAAAAGCATCCAAAGATTAAAACCTCAGATTTTATTGTTCCTGGTACTTTAAAGGTTGTTGGATAGTTTTGTGTGATGTATTCCCGTCGTCTTATTTATAATGGGTGTGGGTATTCACCCCACACTAGAAATAAAATAAGAAAACCTCATATAGTTTATGAAATTTCCCTATTTTTAATCTATATTGATTTTTTTATATTTAATTTGTGGATAAGATTAATTTTGATCTAACCCAAGTCCGTTTTGTTCGGCATATTTATCCATAAAGCGGACAAAACGTTCAAATTCAGCTTCCGATTTCATAATTAAAACGGCTTCAATCGCTCTAGCTTCACCATTAACGAATTTACCTTTTACTTCACGGCTAACAATTTCACCCTCGTCATCCACCAAATACATTCCGGTAATTTCGTCAGAGCTATCCTTACTCAAAATTTTGGGGTCTTCAAAATAGAAAGTAGCTGTACCGCTATTACCAGTTTTAGAACGAGTAACTTTGATCTGAGGAACTACTTCTTCCTTCACACCTTTAGAAAATTGGATTTCTGCCACACTTTAACTCCTATCTCTTTACAATCCATTAATATCTTTTAATCATCTCATAAATTATGGGCGTCTTTTATGCTTAATCGATTGAAATTAACCAGGAGGCCAACTCATCGAGCGATCTCCTAATATATGTAGATGTAGGTGGTCTACAGACTGTCCGCCATCATTGCCATTGTTAATTACTACCCGATAACCATTAGTGAGGTTAGCTTGTTCGGCAACTTTTTTGACTGTCATCAATAAATGCCCCATCAGTTCAGCATCTTCGGGACTCGACTCAGACAAGCGCGGAATAGGTTTTTTAGGAATTACGAGGATGTGAGTGGGTGCTTGGGGACTAACATCTCTAAAGGCTAGTGCCAGGTCATCTTCGTAGACAATATCAGCGGGAATCTCGCGACGAATAATCTTGCCAAAAATAGTATCGGTCATAGGGATGTTGGGAGTTTGATTACAACTTACAAAGTGTTTCTGTTCGTAGCTTTTAGCTTTTAGCTTCTTGGTGAACGTTCCCTTGCGCCTTAGGTCGACGCGGGGTTTCACCGCTTTTAGCTTTTTTTGATTTAATATCAAAAATCATACCTCGATTCTCTAAACTAAGAACAGGTTACATACAGCGCAATACATTAACGTATGAACAATCAAAATAAATGGTGGGAAACGGCGGTTATTTATCAAATCTTTCCCCGCACCTTTGCAGATGCCAATGGTGATGGCAACGGTGATCTCCAAGGCATTATTCAGAAATTGGATTATCTAAATAACGGCGACTTACAAAGCGAAAACTCATTGCATATTGACGCAATCTGGCTGTCGCCGATCAATAAATCTCCCATGTACGATAATGGCTATGACGTGAGTGATTATTGCGAAATTGATCCCATATTTGGCACGATGAGTGACTTTGAAGAATTGATTGCTCAAGCTCATCAAAGAAATATCAAGGTGATTTTAGATTTAGTGATTAACCATACTAGCGATCGCCATCCTTGGTTTATTGAATCTAGCTCCAGCAAAGACAACCCGAAGCGTAATTGGTATCATTGGCGCGATCCTAATGAAGGCAAAGTACCTAACAATTGGCTGTCTTATTTTGGCGGTTCTGCTTGGACTTATGACGACGCTACAGAACAATATTATTATCATACTTTTGCTAAACAGCAGCCCGATCTTAACTGGCGCAACCCTGAAGTAGAACAGGCAATTTATGACATGATTCGCTTTTGGCTAGATAAAAAAGTAGATGGCTTTCGCTTAGATGCCTCTAGCGTCTACAGTCAGGACAAAGACTACCGCGATAATCCCCTAAAAACGGAAGCAGAAAATGAAAACGATTTTGATTCTCAGCATCATCTATACGACAAAGACTTACCCGAAAATCACCAGATAATCAAAGAAATTCGCGCAATTATCGAGCAATATAACGATCGCGTTTTGATTGGCGAAACTTTTATTGATAGCGGACTTTATGAATCAGTCGCTTTTTATGGAGTAAACAACGACGAGTTACATTTACCCTTTACCTTTGAATTTCCTTTTAGTCCTTGGTATCCAGGACATCTACAAAATGAAATCGCCAAAAAAGAGTTAATTACTCCCAAAGATGCCTGGGCAGTTTATTTCCTAGATAATCACGATCTTCCCCGACATTTATCTCGTTGGGTAGACTGTAGCCTGTGCGATAATCCTGTTGGTATTGCCAAGGCTGCTGCGACAATTCTAATGACTGTGCATGGTACTCCCGTTCTCTATTACGGTCAAGAAATCGGTATGGTAGACCATGAAAATATTCCTACCGAAAAAATGCACGATTGCGTTAGTATCGACCAAAAGGGAGAATCAGCATCCAGAGATGGCATTAGAACCCCAATGCAGTGGAATGATTTGGTTCATGCAGGATTTAGCTTCGGCAAAGATGTCGAACCCTGGCTACCAGTAAACGACAACTACCAAGAAATAAATGTAGAGCAGCAATTTGGCGATCGAGGTTCAATTCTGAATTTCTACAAATATTTAATCAAAGTCAGAAAAAACAGTCAGGTATTACAACGAGGTAGCTGGCGCACTCTAATTTATTATCCCTACGAACACCTAGCTTATGTTAGAGAAACTGATACCGAACAAGTTTTAATAGTAATTAATTTCTCCTACGAAAAACCCCTAACGATGGATGAAGATCTCGCACCAGGAAAATGGCAGGTACTTTTATCTACCGATTATGAGTCAGATTTGATTATAGATTTGCCCCAAACCCTTAAGCCTTTTGAAAGTTCAATCTTCAAACGTTGTTAATTAAATTTATCTTTGCTTTATATCCAGTGGACAAAAACAAAAACTTAATTATTCAGTCAGCTTCACCTCAAGAAGATTCTATTGTGGCACATCACTTTTATCAGTTATGGCTAGATAATAATATTTCTCCTGATGCTATTGATGATGATTGGTTGCAGATAAGCTTAGAGTTTATCGTAAAAGCTCGCCAAGAATTATTGTTTCAAGCTTTTGTTGGCAAAATAAACGGAGAAATAGTTGCTTCGGCTAGTTGTCAACTTTTTGCGGGTTTATATCCTTTTCCCTTCAAATCTAACTTTCGTAAGTATGGTTATATTTGGAATGTTTTTGTAGAGTCAGCTTATCGTCGTCAGGGAATAGCAACTCAATTAACCAATGCAGCGATTGATTATCTTCGCTCTATAGATTGTACTCACGCAATTCTTCATGCCTCACCTAACGGTAAACCTGTTTATGAAAATCTAGGCTTTGTAGCTAAAAATGAAATGATTTTATGCCTTAAGTAACTCAAATTTCTAATCTTATAGGACTTACGCACTCGCCCCCTAAATCCCCCAATTCTGGGGGACTTTCAATTCTTGTTCTCCCCAGAATTGACGAGCGACCCCGCTGCCCGTCATTTTGAGAGGAGGAAACGGTCGGGTTTCCCGACCGTTTCCTCCTCTGTTGGGTACAAGGGAACGCGCGAGTTGGGGGGCTAGGGGGGCAAAATCTATTACAATGCGTAAGTCCTATCTTATTCTAATTCTTCAACGCTCGATATTGTTCGTAGTTATTAGTTACAAGATTAATTCAACAGTTGCCTATCAAAGAAAAACATTGATCAAGAATGAAACTAACAGTCGAAACATTTACCGTCCACAAAAAATTCGCCTTAAAAATAAGTCGGGGGACAACTGCCCAAACTACTAATATTTGGTTGCGGATCTCGGAAGATAATATCGAAGGCTGGGGGGAAGCATCGCCATTTTCCATCGACAAAACCAAGCCCAAAAATACAGACAGCTTGTTAACCGCATTCGGACAACTCATTCCTCAACTAGAGCAATTTCATCCCCTACAAAGACAGGCGATCGCAACTAAACTACAAATACTCAAGATTCCTTCTCCCGTACAGGCTGCCATAGATATGGCTTTGTATGACTGGCTGGGTAAAAAAGCAGGCTTACCCCTCTGGCAAATCTGGGGATTAAATCGCGATCGCATTGTGCCGATTTCAGTCACTATCGGTATTAGCAGCCCCGAAGATGCGGTCAAAAGATTACAGGCTTGGCAAGATACCCTAGATGTCCACATGATCAAACTCAAACTAGGTAGTCCCTCAGGAATTAAAGCAGATCGTGCCATGGTAGAAGCAATTCGCGCTGTCGCACCCACAACCAAATTAATGGTGGATGCTAATGGAGGATGGAGTTTTGAAGCTACGATAGAAATGTCACGATGGTTAGCTAGTCAAGAAGTAGAATATATCGAGCAGCCTTTAGCTGTAGCCGACGATCACCAATTAAAAGATCTATCAAAGCGATCGCCATTACCTATATTTGTTGACGAAAGCTGTTTTAATAGTACGGATATTCCCAGGTTAGCGGGTACTGTGGCAGGAGTTAATCTAAAAATCATGAAAACAGGAGGATTATCTGAAGCAATACAAGCGATTCAAATCGCTAGAGCCTGTAAACTAAAGATAATGTTTGGTTGTTATTCAGACAGTAGTTTAGCTAACACTGCCATGGCTCATCTTGCACCCTATGCTGACTATTTAGACCTAGATAGTCATCTCAACCTAACCGACGATCCCTTCTGTGGTGCAACCATCGAAGCGGGACGTTTGTTACCCAATCATCAACCAGGCTTGGGAGTTGATAGAAGATCATGCTGACAGCTAAAGACCGCGTAGCAATTTTGTTAGAAGATGGTATTAAAGGTCATCATGGTAAGACTGGGCTGGCTTTCTTGCGCTACAGTCAGTCAAATATAGTCGCGGTAATCGATCGCGCCTGTGCAGCAAAATCTTTAGAGACACTAACACGAATTAAACGAAATGTCCCCATCGTTAGTGATGTTACTGCAGCCTTGGCATATCAACCTAATATTTTGTTAATTGGCATTGCCCCATCGGGAGGACAACTACCCCCCAATCTACAGCAAGAAGTAGCCAAGGCAATCAATGCAGGAATTTCTATTATTAACGGCTTACATACTTTACTTAATCCTTTATATCCCCATCTAAAACCATCACAATGGATCTGGGACATTCGCCAAGAGCCTTCTGGTTTGAGTATCGGTAAAGCTAAAGCCAAAACCCTTAATGCTCAACGAATCCTCACTGTGGGAACGGATATGGCAATAGGTAAGATGTCCACCAGCTTAGAAATACATCGCGCAGCTATCGAGCAAGGCATCAAAGCTCAGTTTATCGCTACAGGACAGGCAGGAATTGCGATCGCCCAACAAGGAATTGCCTTGGATGCAGTCAGGGTAGACTTTGCAGCAGGAGCGGTGGAAAAGACTGTATTAGAACTAGGAAAAGACAGCGATCTAATTATTATCGAAGGACAGGGTTCGTTACTCCATCCAGGCTCAACTGCTACCTTGCCTTTAATTAGGGGAAGTCAGCCCACAGGGTTGATTTTAGTACATCGTGCGGGGGCAAAACATATTCGTGATTTACCTAATATATTAATTCCTCTCTTATCCGAAGTCATCCAACTCTATGAAACCGTTGCTAGTGCTGGGGGAGCTTTTGGCGATGTAAAAGTAAAGGCGATCGCTCTTAATACCTACGGCATGGATACCCCTACTGCCAAATTTGCGATCGAGTCTACTGCTCAACTTACAGGATTACCCTGTAGTGATGTAGTTCGCTTTGGTGGGAATACTTTATTATCAGCGATTAAACCGCATCCTTAGATTGATTAACTCCTAAGAAACAAATTAATCTGTTTGTAATCTTTAAAAGCTAAAAGCTATACAAACTAAGAGATTAAAAGCAAATTACTCCAGCGATGCGATCGCGATCTTCGCAATAAGGAGTATCAAGTCACTGTGAAGAAACTATAAAGCTTTTATAAAGGTAACAAGTTAAACAAACAACAAGTTACTCAATCGACGGTTACACAATCATGGCGACTAATCAAACAACTACTAACACAACCTTAAACACCAATCCCATCATCAGCCAAGACTGGCAAGGTGGATACAAACTAGAACTAGCAATTACAGCCCAACAGAGTGCCAACAACTGGAGTATCAACTTCGAGTTACCCTACTCCATCAGTGCCGCTTACGGAGTAGACCTGACCAACAACGGCGACGGCAGCTACACCATCAAAGGACAAAACGACCAAGCATCCCTACAATCTGGTCAATCAATCCAACCGATCTTAATTATTGAAGACAACGGACAAACCCCTGTCGTTCCCGAAAACATTAACTACTCCACTACCGAATCACCAGAAATAGTAGAATCAATCACTCAACCCATCACACCAGAGATTGAAATCAACCAATCAGGACAATCAGTCCCACAACAAGGACAATTCCCTTACGCCCAAGCCCTGCAAAAAAACTTCCTCTTCCTCGAAGCCAACCGTTCAGGTTCATTAACCCCACAAAACCGCATCCAATGGCGTAGTGACT
>Ga0209303_1001237_pt1 | contig 16373 bp, 18 predicted proteins | sample SidtaG_3_FD_187449 | JGI IMG/M metagenome (GOLD analysis project Ga0209303, IMG submission 187449) | Marine algal microbial communities from Sidmouth, United Kingdom - Sidmouth_Asex1 metaG (SPAdes) (version 2) | ecosystem: Host-associated > Algae > Red algae > Unclassified | place: Sidmouth... | reverse complement strand
TGATCGGCACCCTGTTCGTGGTCACGCTGGTGATGGGCGACTTCATCACGGTGCGCTTCATGAGCGGCGGGCAGAGCGCGTCGGTGGGGCGGATGATCTCCAACGAGATCGGGCTGCTGCAGTACCCGGCCGCCTCCGCCAGCGCGGTGGTGCTGCTGGTCACCGTGCTGCTGATGGTGGGCACGCTGCTGCGCTTCGTCGATATCAGGAAGGAGCTTTGATGCGCGATCGACCGGCAAGCTTCTGGATCCTGTCGGCGGTGTTCGCGCTGTTCGTGCTGTTCCTGTACGGACCGACGCTGACCATCGCCATCCTGTCCTTCCAGGGACCGACCGGTGGGCTGACCTTTCCGCTGAACGGGGTGTCCCTGCACTGGTTCCGCAACCTCTTCGAACAGCAGGCGGTGGGTGACATCTGGGGTTCGTTCCGCCGTTCGCTGGCGCTGGGGCTGATCGTGATGGTGCTCACGGTGGTGATCTCGGTGATGGCCGGCCTGGCGTTCAGGAAGCGCTTTCGCGGCAGCGGCATCGTGTTCTACCTGACGATCACCAGCCTGATCATCCCCTCGATCCTGGTCTCCCTGGGCGTGGGCATCCTGTTCAATCTGCTGGACCTGGACGTGCACTGGAGCACCTCGGGGCTCGGCTCCCAGCTGACCTGGACCCTGCCGTTCGGCCTGCTGATCATGTTCGCGGTGTTCAACCGCTTCGATGCCAGCTACGAGGAGGCGGCTCGCGACCTGGGTGCCGGCGCTTGGCAGACGCTGCGCTTCGTGGTGCTGCCGATCATCGCCCCCAGCCTGATCGGGGTCGCCCTGTTCGGCTTCACGCTGTCCTACGACGAATTCGCGCGCACGCTGCTGACCGCCGGCAGCTACAACACGCTGCCGTTGGAGATCTACGGCATGACCACCAACGTCACCACGCCGGTGCTGTACGCACTGGGCACGCTCACCACGGTGTTCTCGTTCGTGACCATCGGCGTGTTCGCGGTGCTGATGAAGTGGATGCTGTCGCGTGGCGCACGCTGAGTTCCGGTCATGAGACTGCGCTTCATCAACCCGAACACCACGGTCTCGATGACCGACAAGGTGCTCGCGGCGGCCCGCGATGCCGCGCCGGCCGGCGTGCGGGTCGAGGCGAGCACCTCGCGCTTCGGTCCCGCGGCCATCCAGGGCGAGGCCGACGGGCGAGCCGCACTGCCCGGCCTGCTGGAGGCGGTGGCGCGGGCCGACGCGGAAGGGGTCGACGTGCTGGCCATCGCCTGCTTCGACGACACCGGCATCGCCCAGGCGCGGGCAGCCAGCGCCGTACCGGTGCTGGGCATCGGCCAATGCGCCTGCCTGGCAAGTCTTGCGCTGGGGCACCGCTTCAGCGTGGTCACCACGCTGGCGGTGTCTATCCCGGTGATCGAGCGCAACCTGACCCGTGCCGGACTGGCTGGCGGCTGCGCCCGGGTGCGTGCCAGCGAGGTGCCGGTACTGGCGCTGGAGCGGCCCGGCAGCGAGGCCGAGCGACGGGTGGCCGAAGAGATCGAACGAGCCATCGCCGAGGACGACATCGGTGCCATCGTGCTCGGCTGCGCCGGCATGGCGGACCTGGCGGCACGCTTTGAGGAGCGGTTCGGTCTGCCGGTCCTGGATGGCGTGGTGGCGGCCACCCGGGTGGCGACGCTGGTGGCGGCACGACGGCGCGCGGACGAACGATCATGACGACCCGTGTCCAGGGCCGGCGTGGGCGGTGGATCGCGTGTTTCGAGAAGCGTGTCAGCCCTTTGTTCGAGTGACGGTTGGTCCGCTGCGTGCTACGCTACAGGTCCCTTGGGCAACAAAACTGGAGGTGATCACATGTCGAGTGTTTTGCAGAACGACGTATCGGCTGTTCGTGGAGTCGGGTACGAGCGACGCGCGGTCTGATCGCTTCGAGTCGTTGACTCCGCACGGCTGATTCGTCGGCCAAAGCACGAGAGGCCGCTTCGGGACAGGAGGTTCCGAAGCGGCCTTTTTTGTGGGCGCTCGCTTCCGGAGCGCATCGTATACTCCACCGCATCGTCAACTCTCGCAGGCGTCCGTGAAAGCAGAGTCCCCGGACCACAAGCCGCGTCCGCTGATCGACATCCTCGTCAGCATCGTCATCCCGTCGATCATCCTGATGAAGGCCAGCGGAGACGATCGGCTGGGTGCGAGCGGCGCACTGATCGTGGCGCTCGCCTTCCCCGTGCTGTGGGGGCTGCACGAACTGGTGCGCTACCGAAAGCGCAACGTGATGGCCCTGCTCGGCATCGTCAGCGTGCTGCTGACCGGCGGCATCGGACTGCTGAAGATCGACGCCCAGTGGCTGGCGGTCAAGGAGGCGGCCATTCCGCTGGCCATCGGCCTGGGCGTGCTGATCGCGCAGAAGATGGGCTATCCGCTGGTGCGCACGCTGTTGTTCAATCCGTCGCTGATGGACGTGGATCGTATCCAGGCGGAGCTGGAGGCACGCGGCAACCGGATACCGTTCGAGCAACGCCTGAGCCGCGCCAACCTGTTGCTGGCCGGCACTTTCCTGTTCAGCGCGATCATGAACTACCTGCTGGCCCGGCTGATCGTCACCAGCGTCAGCGGCACCGCCGCCTTCAACGAGGAACTCGGTCGCATGACGCTGCTCAGCTACCCGGTGATCGCCATCCCGTCGATGATCATGATGATGGGCATCTTCTGGTTCATCTGGCGCTCCGTGAACCGGCTGACCGGCCTGGGGCTGGAGGACATCATGACGCAGGGTGCCGAGGACGACTCCGGCGGGAAATAGACCTGGCCGGCGAGCGAGCCCGGCGCGCAGCAAGATCCTGCGGCCCTTCGCGCGCACCCACTTCACGATCTGCCGCACGCGACACGACGGCAGCAAAGATTTCAGCCGGCCGGCCGGCCACATCGGAGATGGGCTCATCATGATGCCCCTGCAACTCCGGATACCCCGAACCGAATGGACAAGCTCGCCTTTCTCGTCAACGACACCCAGGCTGCCCAGGCAGCCGTCGACATCCTGCACTCGGCCGACGTGGACGACGAGGCGATCAGCGTGATCGCCAACGAAAAGACCTCCCTGGACGAGCTGCCGAACTCGGCACCCGAAGACGAGAGCGACGTGGTTCCGGCCGTGGCCAGGGGCGTCGCCGTGGGCGGTGCGACCGGATTGATCGCCGGCATCGCCGCCATCACGTTCGCCCCGGCCGGCCTGGTGATCGGTGGCACCGCCTTGCTGGCCGGTGCCACCGGTGGCGCAAGCTTCGGCGCCTTCGCCTCGGCGCTCAAGGGCACCTCGGTGCCGAACAGCCAGCTACGCGCCTACGAGCACGAGGTGGAGGCAGGCCGGATACTGATGGTGGTCGACATCGACGACGACCGGGTCGACAGCGTGCGAACGGCCCTGCAGGACGCCTCGTTCGAGACCGAGGCGTTCAGCACCAAGCACGAGCTGCCGATTCTCTGATCCTTCAACCCTCGTCGCCGGGCAACGTCAACGCCAGGAAGGTCGGTGCGGAACCGCGCTGCACCAGCACCGGGACCGAACGATCCGCCGGCGCTCCGCGCACCGCGTCGGCGAGCGTCTCGGGCGAATCGATGTCCTGCCGATCGAGCGCCAGGATCACGTCACCGGTCATGATGCCGGCCTGCTCGGCGGCACTGCCCGAGGCGACTTCCGAGACCACCACACCGGCCTCGATGCCCATCTGCTCGCGCTGCTCGTCCGACAGCGCGGCCACCGCCACGCCGAGCCGGCCAGCCTCCTGCTCCTCTTCCGGCTCGGCCCGTGCCACCCGTTCCTCGTCCAGCGGCTCGATCGTGACGTCGATGGTGATCTCCTCGCCGCTGCGCAGCACCTGCATCGGCACCGTCGAGCCGGGCGTGACCGCACCGACCAGCGGGGGCAGCGCGCTCGAGTAGCCGACCAGACGCTCGTCGAACTGCAGGATGATGTCGCCTCGCTGCAGCTCGGCCTTGTCGGCCGGGCTATCGGGGCTGACGTCCGCGACCAGTGCACCCTGCGGCCGTGACAGCCCGAAGGTCTCGGCCAGCTCCTGATCCACGTTCTGAATCGTGACGCCGAGCCAGCCTCGCGTGGCGAAACCCTGGTCCCTGAGCTGATCGGCGATGTTCATCGCCACGTTGATCGGGATGGAGAACGAGAGCCCCTGGTAGCCGCCCGAGCGCGAATAGATCTGCGAATTGATGCCAATCACCTCGCCATCGGTGTTGAACAGCGGCCCACCGGAGTTCCCCGGATTCACCGCCACGTCGGTCTGGATGAACGGCACGTAGTTGTCGCTGGGCAGGCTGCGCGACAGCGCCGAGACGATGCCCTGGGTGGCGGTGGCCTCGAAGCCGAACGGCGAACCGATCGCCAGCACCCACTCGCCGACCGACAGCGTGTCCGAGTCGCCGATGCGCACGATCGGCAGATCGTTCTTGGCGGAGATCTTCAGCAGGGCCACGTCGGTGGTGGCGTCCGAACCGATCAGTTCGGCCTCGTATTCGCGCCGGTTGTCGAGTCCGACACGGATTTCCGTGGCGTTGTCGACCACGTGCGCGTTGGTCAGGATGTAACCGTCGGCCGAGATGATGAAGCCGCTGCCGAACCCGCCCCCGCGACGCGGACCGGGCCGCTCCTGCGGACCACGCGGCATGCCCTCGAAGTAGCGACGGAATTCTTCGGGAAGCTGGTCAAGACCGGGCGGCAGGCCGCCGCTGGATGCGGTCGGGGAAGGGCCTTCGGTGACCACCTGGATCTTGACGACCGCATCACCTTCCTCGTCGACCAGCGACTTGAAGTCGGGCAGCGTGTCGGCCGACGCAAAAGATGGTGTGGCGGCAATAAAGAGGATGGCGGACAACCCGCTCAGGACCTTCCTATATAGTCGGGAACGATCCGGCACCGAAAGGCGCGGCCGGGTCGGCGTCGCCGGCACGGGTGCAGCGGTGTTCAGGAAGTGAATCGACATGCAGGACACTCTCCGTTCGGTTCGTTTCTGGCCGGCATCGGCCGGCAGGGATTAGGTACCCGGACCACGGTCCGGTCATGCAGATGAGGACACGCCGTCTCACGGCGGAGTTGCATTACACGTTGGTCAACCGGTCGACCCTTGGCACGCAGCGCACACGATCGGCTGGTTTCACGGTCGCCTGTTCAGCGGCGGGCCGACACAGGAGATGGTGACGAGATGCGGATTTTACTAGTCGAGGACGATGTCGACGCGGCCGGCTACCTGGTCAAGGGGCTGACCGAGAGCGGTCACGTCATCGAGCACGCCGAGGACGGCGAACGCGGGCTGCAGCTGGCGATCGCCAACGCCTACGATTCGATGATCATCGATCGCATGCTGCCCAAGCGAGACGGGCTGTCGCTGATCGAGGAGCTTCGGCGCATGGGCAACATGACGCCGGTGCTGATCCTGTCGGCACTGGACGATGTCGACGAACGCGTCACCGGCCTGAAGGCCGGCGGCGACGACTACCTGACCAAGCCCTATCAGCTGTCCGAGCTGACCGCCCGGCTGCAGGCGCTCACCCGCCGTGCGCAGACCGGCGTGCAGGGCACGGTGCTGCACGTGGGCGACCTGACGCTGGACCTGATCCGTCACAAGGTCACCCGCGCCGGCCAGAGCATCAACCTGCAGCCGCGCGAGTTCCGCCTGCTGGAGTACCTCATGCAGCATACCGGCCAGGTGGTCACGCGCAGCATGCTGCTGGAGAACGTGTGGGACTATCACTTCGATCCGCAGACCAACGTCATCGACGTGCAGATCAGCCGTCTTCGCGGCAAGATCGACAAGGATTTCAACTCGCCGCTGCTGCACACCGTTCGCGGTGCGGGCTACAAGCTGCAGGAAGCCGCCAGCACGGTCGAGACCGGCTGAACGCCGTTCTTCCACACCCGTCACGTGAATGCCCGGGACGCGAACGATGAGCACCGTGGGCGGAGATGTCACCCGCCAGGCGCATGGCCGGCGGCTGTTCCGCACCTCCGCGTTCCGGCTGTCGCTGATCTACGCCACGCTGTTCAGCGCGCTGTCGGCCGCCACGCTGGGGTTCATCTACTGGTCGACCCGTGACCAGATCGAGTCCCAGGTGGATGCGCGGCTGCGCCTGGAGACCGACTACCTGATCAATCTGTTCAAGTCGGGCGCGATGCCCGAGTTGCTGGAGGCGATCCAGCGTCGCAACCAGATCGATACCTACGGACGCTTCTACTACCTGGACAACAGCGAGAGCGCCGTCGCCGAACAGACCGGCGAAGCCCTGCCGATCCGCCTGAAGTCGATTCGTTCGCACACCACTCGCAACATGGGTGATGTGGCCGACCTGCCGCCCGGCAGTCCGCGCGCCTTCAACCCGGTGCGGGTGGCCGAGACGCAGTTGTCGAACGGGCTGAAGCTCACCATCGGTCACGAGATCAGCGACGAGAAGGCGTTGCTCGATCACACCTTCGCGCTGGTCGCCGGCGCCACCCTGCTGACGCTGCTGTTCTCGCTGATCGGCGGACTCAGCATCGGTACCAGCGTGCTGCGCCGCATCGATTCGGTCAGCCGCACCGCCTCCGAGATCATGAGCGGCGACCTGTCGCAGCGGCTCAAGGTGACCGAGCGGGACGACGAGTTCGACGAGATCGCCGCCAAGCTGAACCAGATGCTCGGCCGCATCGAGGATCTGATCCGCAGCATGCGTCAGGTCACCAACAACGTGGCGCACGATCTGAGAAGCCCGCTGACCCGCCTGCGCAACCGCCTGGAGGTGACGCTGCTGGAGGAGCGCGATCCGCAGAACTACCGCGCGGTGCTGGGCGAGGCGATCGAGGATGCCGACAGCCTGATCCACACGTTCAACGCCATGCTCAGCATCGCCAGGCTGGAGGCGGGCCTGGATGCCATCCAGTGGGAACCGGCTTCCATCGGGGAACTGGCCAACGAACTGGCGGAGCTGTACGGCGCGGTGGCCGAGGAGGACGGCCTGCACTTCGAGGCCGACATCGCGGCCGATCCGCGCTACCTGTGCAACCGCCACCTGATCGCGCAGGCACTGACCAACCTGCTGGACAACGCCATCAAGTACACCTGCCCCCAGGGGCGCGTGACGCTGTCGGTCACCGGCGACGATGACGCGTTCCGCATCGTGGTCGGCGACAACGGGCCGGGCATTCCCGAACACGAGCGCGAACGGGTGTTCCAGCGGTTCGTGCGACTGGAGAACGAGCGCAACTCCCCGGGCAACGGACTGGGCCTGAGCCTGGTGCAGGCGGTGGCGCGCCTGCACGGCGCCACGGTCCAGCTGGACGACAACGAACCCGGACTGCGGGTGACGATGCGCTTCGTCCGCAAGCGCTGAGCGTCGACCAGCGCCGAGCAGCGCCGAGCAGCGCCGATCAGTGGCGTCCTGCGCCGGCGTTCGACAGCGCCTTCAGCGCAGCCGCTCGCCGTCGTCCAGCAGCGTCACGCCGTCGCGCCGCAACCGCCACAGCCAGCGGGTGCGCGAGCCCTCCACGCTGGGCGCCGCGTCGATCACGATGCCCTGCCCCTTCGAAAGCGTGGCGCGCAGCTCGCCCACCTCGTCCTGCTGCACCCGGACGCCACGACGTCGCTCCTCGGTCCGCAGCCACAGGGTATGACGACGCTTGGCACCGATGCCCACCCGGGTGAACCCGTCGAACGCACCGGCGAGCTGCACGCTGGCCGACTCGATCGGAGCGCCGGTGCTCTGGCGCCGCTCGCTCAGGTAGCTGAACGTCAGGCCGATCATCAGCATCAGCACCGGCAATGCGCTGATCACCGCATAGGTGCGGTTGCGCTGCAGCGCGTTGCTGGCCTCCGGCGGCCGCCAGGCACCGGGCGCTCGCGGAGCGCCGATGCCGCGATAGGCCGGATCGTTCGACAGGCTGGCCCGCGCCGGGGCGGACGGGCGTGCCGCGCCGTTGCGCGCGTAGCGTGGGCCGCTGGCCGACTTGACGGACGCGTGGCGTGGCTCGGACTCGCTCATTCGAGGGTGGCACTGTCGGGAAGGGGCACAGTTTCCCCTATACTGCGGCGCCCGCGCGGACGGGGTCCCACAGACCGGCAACACGCGACGCCTACATGACCCCACGATCGAGCGGCAGATCCTCCGATGAACTCCGGCCGGTCACGCTGACGCGCGGCTTCACCGCGCACGCGGCAGGCTCGGTGCTGGTCGAGGTCGGTGGCACGCGCGTGCTGTGCACCGCCAGCGTGGAGAACCGCTGCCCGCCCTGGTTGAAGGGCAAGGGCCAGGGCTGGGTCACGGCCGAATACGGCATGCTGCCCGGCGCCACGCACACCCGCGGGCGCCGCGAGGCGGCGGCCGGCAAGCAGTCGGGGCGCACCCAGGAGATCCAGCGCCTGATCGGACGCTCGCTGCGTGCCGGCATCGATCTGGAGGCGCTGGGCGAGCGCACCGTCACCATCGACTGCGACGTGCTGCAGGCGGACGGCGGCACGCGCACCGCCTCGATCACCGGTGCCTGGGTCGCGCTGTGCGACGCGATGACGCAGCTCAAGCGTCGCGGCACCATCAAGCGCGATCCGCTGCACGGCATGATGGCGGCGGTGTCGGTCGGCATCGTCGACGGCGTGCCGGTGCTCGACCTGGACTACCCCGAGGATTCCTCGGCCGAGACCGACATGAACGTGGTGATGAACGATGCCGGCGGCTTCATCGAGATCCAGGGCACCGCCGAGGGCCACGCGTTCCGGCGCGACGAGTTCGACGCCATGCTCGATCTGGCCACCCGCGGCGTGGCCGAGCTGATCGAGCACCAGCGCACCGCCCTGCAGGCGGCGTTGCCGCGCGCCTGAGCCGGAAGGGCACATGCAGAGCACGCACCGACGATGAGCCCGATCAGCTCCAGAAGCTCGATGAGCGCAGCGCACGACATCGTGTTCGCCTCCGGCAATGCCGGCAAGGTGGCCGAGCTGCACGCGCTGCTTTCGCCGCTGGGCTACCGGGTCATCGCCCAGGGCGAACTGGGTGTCGGGTCGGTCGAGGAGACCGCCACCACCTTCGTCGAGAACGCGTTGCTGAAGGCGCGGCACGCCTGCGCCCTGACCGGCCTGCCGGCGATCGCCGATGATTCCGGGCTGGAGGTGGACGCGCTGAACGGTGCGCCCGGCCTGTATTCGGCACGCTTCGCGGCCCGCGCCGGGCAGGGCGAGGGGGATGCGGCCAACAACGTCTGGTTGCTGGAGCGCCTGGCCCATCTGCCCGAAGCGGCGCAGCGGCGTGCCCGCTTTCGCTCGGTGGTGGTGCGGCTGCGCCATGTCGACGATCCGTCGCCGCTGATCGCCGAGGGCAGCTGGGAGGGTCACGTGCTGCTGCGCGCGCACGGCGGCGGCGGGTTCGGCTACGACCCGCTGTTCTGCAATCACGACACGAACGAATCGGCCGCCCTGCTCTCGCCCGCCGACAAGAACCGGCTGAGTCACCGCGGCAAGGCGGTGGCCGAACTGGTCGCCCGCCTGCGCCTGGAGAGGGTGGGCCCCACTCCGGAGGGCGCACCGGAAGACGGGCCGGAAGACGGGCCGGAACGCGGGCCGGCGTGAGCGACGAGGTGCGACACTTCACCGCGCTGCCACCGCTGTCGCTGTACATCCACCTGCCCTGGTGCGTGCGCAAGTGCCCCTACTGCGACTTCAATTCGCACGAGGCGCGCGACGAGATCCCGGAGCGTGCCTACGTGGACGCACTGCTGGAGGACCTGGCGCTGGAGATGCCGCTGGTGTGGGGCCGCCAGCTGGTGTCGGTGTTCATCGGTGGCGGCACGCCGAGCCTGTTCTCGGCCGAGGCGCTGGACCGCCTGCTGTGCGGGGTGCGCGCGCTGACCGCGTTCGCGCCCGACATCGAGATCACGCTGGAGGCCAATCCGGGCACCGTGGAGCAGGCACGCTTCGACGAGTACCGCGCCATCGGCATCAACCGGCTGTCGATCGGAATCCAGAGCCTGGACGATCGGGCACTGGCGGCGCTGGGGCGCATCCACTCCGCCGACGAGGGCCGGCGCGCGGTCGAGGTGGCCCGGCAGGCAGGCTTCGAGCGTCTCAACCTGGACCTGATGTACGGGCTGCCGGACCAGGACCGGGCGGCCGCGGCCGCCGACCTGGAGGCGTTGCTGGCGCTGCACCCCTCGCACGTGTCCTGCTACGAGCTGACGCTGGAGCCGAACACGCCGTTCGCCGCCCGACCGCCGCCGGTACCGGACGACGAGGTGCGCTGGGACATGCAGGCAGCCTTGCTGCAGCGGATGCGCGCGGAAGGCTTCGAGCGCTACGAGATCTCGGCGTTCGCCCTGCCCGGCCAGCAGAGCGTGCACAACCTGAACTACTGGCGCTTCGGCGACTACATCGGCATCGGTGCGGGCGCGCACGGCAAGCTCTCGTTCGCCGACAGCGGCCTGATCCGGAGGCGCAGCCGGGTGCGCCACCCGCGCCGCTACCTGCAGGCAGCCGGCCAGGCGCGCATCGCCACCGATGCACCGATCGCGCTGGCCGATACCGGACTGGAGTTCATGATGAATGCGCTGCGACTGGTGGACGGGGTGGAGCGCAGCCTGTTCGAGCAGCACACCGGCACCGCGCTGCGCCCCTGGGCGGAGGCGCTGGACCGGGCGATCGACGAGGGGCTGATGCGCAACGATCAGACCCGGCTGGCCGCCACCGAACGCGGCCTGGACCTTCTCAACGAGTTGCTGGGACGTTTCATGCCCGATGCGCAGCCACCCTCGTCGGGTACCCGGCGGGTGATTCCGCTGACACCGGTCTGACCCGTCCACGCTATCGTTACCGCAGCGCCTCCAGCAGCCGGGCAGCCCGTTCGGGCGAGACGCCGGTCGGCAGGCCGGCGGCGAGTCCGGCCGCCTGCGCTGGTGCCTGCTCCGGGCTTCGGGAGCGCGCCTGCTCCGGCGCGAGCACGTTCACGTCCGGATCGACCGACACGGTACGCACCGCCATCGACCCGTCCGGGGGCGGCTCGGTGGCGTAGTGCGTGATGCCCGTCTCGTCCTGCCAGGTGAACACGCGGGTCCGGTCGTCCCGCGCAGCGGGCAGCGCGGTGCCGGCGGCACCGATGCCGCCTTGCACACCATCGGCCGCGGACCCTGCCAGCGAGACGATGCGCTCGCCCGCGCCACCGGTGACGCGGTGCAGGAGCGCCAGCGGATCGCCGCCGCGCAGATGTACCCCGTAGCCGAGCACGCCGCCCAGCGTGACCAGCGCCAACGTCGTCTTGAACAGCAGCTTCAGGACCAGTCCCGTCATCGATGTACCCGCCTCCACCCACTTCGCTGATCGGCAGGCCCCGCCCCGGCCTGAGCACCCGTTGCCCGGAAACACGACACCCGCTTGCAACTTGACGTGCACGGCCCTACCATCCGTCACCTTTTCCTCACGCACCGGAGCATCACGTGAAAGCGGATATCCATCCCGAGTACAAGCAGATCAACGTGACCTGCAGCTGCGGCAACACGTTCGAGACCGGTTCGACCGCTGGCCGTGACCTGAGCATCGAGGTGTGCAGCGCCTGCCACCCGTTCTACACCGGCAAGCAGAAGGTCATGGACACCGCCGGTCAGGTCGACAAGTTCCGTCGTCGTTACGGCGGCAAGTAAGGCTTACCGCACCCCGGGTCGGTCATCGAGGAGGCAACGCATTCCCTGGTGGCCGATCCGGTCATCGGTGACCGGGCGCATGACGCTCCGGCGGACGGGCTGTGGCTCATCGATGCCAGCCTGTACGTCTTCCGGGCCTGGCAGGGGGTTCCTGCCGAACACGATCCGCAGGGTCGCGAGAGCCAGAGCGTGCGCGGCTTCGCCCGGTGGCTGGCAGAGCTGCTGCGCAATGCTCGGCCGACCCTTTGCGCCTGCACGTTCGACTCGCACGATGGCCGCGGCACACGGCGCCGTCTGAATCCTGCCTACAAGGCGGATCGCAAGCCGATCTCTCCCATCCTGTTCGAACAGATCGAGCGTTGCCGCGGCGTGGCGCGAGCCTTCGGCCTGGCGGTGCACACCGGTGGCGAGCTGGAAGCGGACGATCTGATCGGCCATTTCGCCACGCTTGCCCACGCGGCCGGGCACCCGGTCACGATCGTCAGCGGTGACAAGGACCTGGCGCAGTACCTGGACGGCGACGATCGCTGGTGGGACGTCGGCCGACGCGATGCACTGGATGTCCGGGCGGTCACCCGTCGGTTCGGAGTGCGTCCGACCCAGATCGCCGACTGGCTGGCGCTGGCAGGCGACGCCTCGGACGGCATCGCGGGGATTCCGGGTGTGGGCGGGGCCACCGCGGCCCGATTGCTCAAGCGCTATGCGAATCTGGACGCACTGTTCGCCGAGGCGCCGGCCGTCGCCCGGATGGGCTTTCGCGGCGCACCGCAGGTGGCGGCGCTGCTGCCCGCCTGGGAGGCCCGGGTGCGAGCCTCGCGGGTGCTCACCGGGCCCCTGCTGGACGATTCGCTTCCCGACTCGCTGGACACCCTGCGCGTGACCATGCGTCATCGAACCGACATCGAGCAGGCGCTGATTGCGCTCGGCATCACCGCCGAGGCGGCCCGTCGCCATGCCCGTCAGGTGAGCCGCACCCCGGCGCCGGACGACTCGACCCGGTGAGCCGGGCCGCCGGTACGGTGAACGGATCAGGACCGGCCGCCCGGTTGGTGGCGGTGAACAAGCCCTTCGACCTGCTGTGCCAGTTCACCCAAGGCACGACACCGCCGGCCGGCGCCAGCGCGCCGCGGCGTACGCTGGCATCGCTCGGCCTGCCCGACAGGCTCTATCCGGCCGGGCGCCTGGACCGGGACAGCGAGGGCCTGCTGCTGCTGACCGATGACGGCGCGCTGCAGCATCGGTTGAGCGATCCGGCGCACCGGCTCGCCAAGCGCTACCGCGTGCAGGTGGAAGGCTGTCCGGCTGCGCAGGCGCTGCAACGGCTGCGTGACGGCGTCGATCTGAAGGACGGCCCCGCCCGCGCCCTGAGCGTCGAGCCGATCGACGAGCCGGAACCCTGGCCACGCCACCCGCCGATTCGGGTTCGCCGTCACCTGCCGACCACCTGGCTGGAACTGAGCATCGACGAGGGCCGCAACCGTCAGGTGCGTCGCATGAGCGCCGCCATCGGCCACCCCACCCTGCGCCTGATCCGGGTGGCGATCGGACCGTACGCCCTGGAAGGACTGCTGCCCGGAGCATGGCGGGAAGTGGATGCCGGGCGTCTGCCGCCCCCGCCGGCGCGACCCGCTCGACGCTCGGGCGCCGCATCCTCCGGGCAGCGTACCGGCACGGCGCGCCGATCGCGTCAGTGGCCGCGCTCGACCGAGTAGCGCGCGATCGTCTCGAGCGCATCGCGCCAGACCGACCGGGGCAGAGGGGCGAGCGAGGCGATGGCGGCCGCCGCGGAATCGGAGGCACGCTGCATCGAGCGCTCCAGCGCATCGGTGGAGCGGATCGCCCCCAGCACCTCGTCCAGCGCGGCCAATCCGCCTTCGCGGATCGCGGCGGCGACGCAGCGACGCTGCTCGGGCGTGCCGTCCCGCATCGCGTAGATCAGCGGTAGCGTGGTCTTGCCCTCCGCCAGATCATCACCGACGTTCTTGCCCATCGACTCGCTGTCGCTGCGGTAGTCGAGCACGTCGTCGGCGATCTGGAAGGCGGTCCCCAGGTGCATGCCGAAATCCGCCAGCGCCTGCCGCATCGTGTCGTCGCGCTCGGCGAGCACCGCGCCCAGCTCGGTGGCGGCCCTGAACAGCCGCCCGGTCTTGGCCTCGATGACCTCGATGTAGCGCGCTTCGGTGATCTCGGGATCGTGCACGTTGAGCAGCTGCATCACCTCGCCCTCGGCGATGCGGTTGGTGGTGCCGGCCAGGATCTCCATCAGGTCCAGGCTGCGCACCTCGACCATCATCTCGAACGAGCGCGAGTACAGGAAGTCACCGACCAGCACCGCCGCCTCGTTGCCCCAGACCGCATTGGCGGTGCGGTTGCCGCGCCGCAGCTCCGAGGCGTCCACCACGTCGTCGTGCAGCAGCGTGGCGGTATGGATGAACTCGATGATGGCAGCGGTGGCGATGTGGGCATCGCCGTCGTAGCCGCACGCGCCGGAGGCGTACAGCACCAGCTGCGGTCTCAGCCGCTTGCCGCCGGCACCGATGATGTAGGCGCCCAGCTGGTCGATCAGCGCGACGTCCGAACTCAGGCGGGCGCGTATCAGCTGGTCCACGCGCACCATGTCGTCGGCCACCAGCATGCGGCACTCGGCGAGCGACATCGCGACGGGCAGCACGGCGGAGGGAGACGAGGACACGAAACGCTTACGAAACATCGAGACCGGGAGTTCACGCGAGCCTATCAGTGTTGGCACCGTTTCGAGAGCTTTGCCGTGCGGGCCATGCGTCCGGACGGGCGCCGGGGCACGGTCCACGACCGTTCCGGGCACGCCCGCTGCCGCGCGGCGCAAGCTCGAACCGTTCGATGCACCACTGGCATTGACCTCGAGACCGCTCCGCGGTATGCTAACCGGCTATCCGTGGTGTGCGTTCCGACCAGCCTTGCCGGTCGTGTCGATCACGCCAGCCACCCCGATCGAACACGTCCCAACACGTCAGAGGCAGTCCACATGTACGCGGTAATCAAGACCGGCGGCAAGCAGTACCGGGTCAGTGAAGGTGATCGCCTCAAGGTGGAAAGCCTGAGCGCCGATGCCGGCAGTGACATTTCCCTCGATCAGGTACTGATGGTCGGTAGCGGCGACGACGTCACGGTGGGTGCCCCGCTGGTGAGCAACGCCTCGGTCAGCGCTCGCGTTCTGGAACACGGGCGCGGCAAGAAGGTACGCATCGTCAAGTTCAAGCGTCGCAAGCACTACCGGCGCCAGATGGGCCACCGACAGAATTACACCGAACTGCAGATCACCGGCATCAACGCCGGCTGAAGCTGGCGTCGCGGCCGTTGCAGCATCCGCCACGGTCCCGCTTCGGCTCCGCTCCAACCCATTCAACGCACGGTTTCCGAACTCATGGCTCACAAGAAAGCAGGCGGCTCGACGCGTAACGGCCGCGATTCCATCTCCAAGCGCCTCGGCGTCAAGAAGTTCGGTGGCGAAGCGGTGCTGTCCGGGAACATCATCGTCCGGCAGCGCGGCACGCACTGGCACGCCGGCAGGAACGTCGGCATCGGCAAGGATCACACGATCTTCGCCACTGCCGAAGGTACCGTGGCGTTCAACGTGCGCGGCGAGAAGGGCCGCAAGTTCATCGACGTCGTCCCGGCGACGAGCGAAGCGGCCTGACGGCGCTGGCCGGCCCCGATCCTTTCGGGCCGGCCGATCGTGAAACGCCCGGAATCGGCACCGGGAGCCGGCTCTCGGAGCTAGCCTCCGGACGTACCCTGGCACGATGCCGGACGAGGTGTCCGGCCGCAGCCTACCCCTTCGAGCTGGCGAACCAGTTCCCGCTGAGCCAGCGACAGCTCGCGCCCCTTTGTCGTCCGGACCGTCGCGATGACGGCGTCCGCGGCCCGTGCCACGTTCATCCAGGGCGACAGGGACAGCAACCAGCCGAACACCAGCGCGTCCGGTCGGGTCGACCATTCCGGAGCATCGGGCGCCAGCGCCCGGCTCAGGGTGCCACGCGGATCGCACCCCGGAAACAGGATCAGGCGGGATGAGGAGTCGGATGCCAGTCTCGCCGTGCCGGCCGGCCTGGCCTTCGGGATCATCGATTTTTCCATGACGCCGATGGTCCCACCGACACGCTGTCCGATACCGGTGCCTGGCCGCACTTCTCGCCTGACGGCGCCCTGGATACACGTACCGCTGTGAAATTTGTCGACGAAGCCCGCATCAAGGTCATCGCGGGGGATGGCGGAAACGGCTGCCTGAGCTTTCGGCGCGAAAAGTACATCCCGCGTGGCGGTCCCGATGGCGGGGATGGCGGGCACGGCGGCAGCGTGTACCTGCGCGCCACCGACAACCTGAACACCCTGGCCGACTTCCGTCACCAGCGCACCTGGAGCGCAACGCGCGGCGAGAACGGGCGCAGCAGGAATTGCTCGGGCGCGGCGGGAGAGGATCACGTCATCGACGTCCCGGTCGGCACCGTCGCGCACGATGTGGACAGCGGCGAGAAGGTGGCCGATCTGATCGCGGCCGGCGATTCGGTGCTGGTCGCCCAGGGCGGCTTTCGCGGGCTGGGCAACACGCGCTTCAAGAGTTCGGTCAACCAGGCACCGCGCCGTACCACCGACGGCACCCCGGGCGCGCGTCGCGACCTGCAACTGGAATTGCGCGTGCTGGCGGACGTGGGCCTGCTTGGCCAGCCGAATGCCGGCAAGTCGACG
>Ga0209303_1001236_pt1 | contig 16376 bp, 12 predicted proteins | sample SidtaG_3_FD_187449 | JGI IMG/M metagenome (GOLD analysis project Ga0209303, IMG submission 187449) | Marine algal microbial communities from Sidmouth, United Kingdom - Sidmouth_Asex1 metaG (SPAdes) (version 2) | ecosystem: Host-associated > Algae > Red algae > Unclassified | place: Sidmouth... | reverse complement strand
TTCAGGGTTAAATTTTATTCAATTTAAAACGAATTTAATCGCGATGTGAGCTTTGTCTAATAGTTATTCTATTAAAGAAGCGAACAGCAATGAGTAAATTCGTTTTAAATGAACCCACAGGGCAGTACCTGTTTGAAATTTATACGTCGTTATCATATGTTCGAGTAGCTAGCTACACTTCACATACTCCGCCTTGTCTAAATATCAAACACCTTGCTGTAAAAATAACCTCGAAAGATCAACAGACCCTAATAATTAAATATAAAAAAACACCTTATTATTAAGGTGTTTTTTTGTTTTAAGCTAAGTCGTTATTTTATGGCATTAACACCAAAAATCATCTTAAAATGAAGTGGCATCTGTAAATAAGCCTACTTTTAAATCTTTAGCGGTATAAATAACTTTACCGTCAACTGCAACCGTTCCATCGGCAATACCCATAAATAATTTACGTTTAATCACTCGTTTAAAGGTAATAGTGTAAGTTACCTTTTTAGCTGTAGGTAAAACTTGACCTGTAAATTTAACCTCTCCCACACCTAAAGCTCTGCCTCTACCTGGTCCGCCAGACCAACCTAAGTAAAAACCAACTAATTGCCACATTGCGTCTAAGCCTAAACAACCTGGCATCACCGGATCACCTTTAAAATGACAAGCAAAAAACCATAAATCAGGGTTAATATCTAATTCAGCAACAATTTCACCTTTACCGTGTTCACCACCGTCTTCATTAATTTTAGTGATCCGATCCATCATTAACATGTTATCTATAGGTAACTGACTATTACCTTCACCAAACATTTCACCTGTACCGGCTTTAATTAAGTCTTCTTTAGTGTAAGCGTTTTTTTGTTCCATGATTTTGGATCCCAATTTTTGATTACTTTAGAAATTAAATTTTAGGGCGCTACTTTAGCTAACACTTGTACACTAAACAACTCTGATTAGTTAAAAACACATTTTTATTGCGTTTTATTAGGTTATGCGTAACCATATTAACCTCAATAAACTATAAATGTGTTATTACGATGCAAGACATTAAAAAAAAGGCAATGACGAATGCCGAAAAACAAAAAAAATACCGAGAAAGACAAAAAGAAAAAGGTAAAAGAGAAATGCGGGGCTACTTGTCTCAAGAAGCATTAAATTGTTATGAGTTAATAGCTGAACAAACACAATGGTCTGACAGTACTATTATGAGTAATGCGGTACGTTTAACTTATGCAGCCTATAAAAATGGTCAGATAAGTTTATTGAACAGTTGGTTGACTAAAAACAAATTGTAATATGAGCTGAATTTGTATTTTTTAACATTTACCCATTACTTCTAAAAATTATATAAATCGAATAATTCTTTTGTTAAACAGCAAAACTAACTTATAATCTGAAGATAATAAAAAGTTAAAATTATATTTTTAGGCTAAGTCTAAGGACAAAATTTTACGGACAAAAATTTTATAGATTAAGGTGTTAACTCGTTGATTAATGTTTTACTTGTAGATGATCATGAATTAGTAAGAACGGGGATCCGTAAAATTCTTGATGAAGTAAAAGGATTTAAAGTTGTTGGTGAAGTTTCTACAGGTGAAGAAGCTGTCAGATTTTGCCGAAAAAACGAACCTAATGTTGTTTTAATGGATATGAATATGCCCGGCATGGGAGGCTTAGAGGCCACTAAAAAAATTATTCGTTACTCCCCTGATATAAAAGTGATTGTTTTAACTGTTTATACCGAAGAACCCATCCCAACCAAAGTTATGCAAATAGGTTCAGCTGGTTACTTAACGAAAGGCGCCGCGCCCATAGAAATGGTTAATGCAATTCGTGCTGTTAACAGTGGACAAAGATACATTACTCCAGATATTGCCCAACAAATGGCGTTAAGCCAATTTAAAACATCCGACGAAAACCCCTTTAACTCATTATCTGAAAGAGAATTACAGATAATGTTAATGATCACCCGTGGCGAAAAAGTTCCTCATATATCTGAACAACTGATGCTAAGTAGTAAGACTATTAATAGTTACCGATACCGTATGTTTGAAAAACTTAATGTGAGTAACGATGTAGAGCTAACTCACTTAGCCATACGACATGGAATGTTAAATACTGAAAAGTTATAAACGTGCCTGATAAACTTCCTCAACAACACGCAACATTCGATCATAAAGCCTTTTTATCCACTGTAAGCGAGCAAGCAGGGGTTTATAGGATGTATGATAATGAAAGTACCATTATTTATGTAGGTAAAGCTAAAAATCTTAAAAAAAGATTAGCCAGCTATTTCAGAAAAGATGTGGGTAGTAATAAAACCCGAGCCCTCGTAAAACGAATTAACGTGATTGATGTAACGGTAACCCACACCGAGAGTGAAGCATTAATTCTTGAAAATAATTATATAAAAAAATATTTACCTCAATACAATATTCTTTTAAGAGATGATAAATCTTACCCCTACATACTTATTAGCGATCACAAACATCCAAAACTTGGTTCACACCGTGGGGGCAGAAAAACTAAAGGTGAATACTTTGGGCCTTACCCTACGGTAGGTGCTGTTTGGGAAAGCTTAAGATTAATGCAAAAACTTTTCCCATTAAGACAATGCGAAGACAGTTACTATCGAGCACGTACACGCCCATGTTTGCAATATCAACTCGGCCGATGCTCTGCACCGTGTGTAAATAAAATTTCCGATGACGAGTATTTAGAACAAGTAAAATTAGCAAAGCTGTTCTTAAAAGGTAAAAATTCAGATGTGATTGAAAAACTGGTTCACAAAATGGAAACCGTAAGCACCCAGCTTGAATTTGAAAAAGCTGCAAAATACCGCGATCAAATAGCTACACTGAGAAAGGTTCAACAACAACAATACGTTAGCGGCATAACAGCAGAATTAGATGTAATAGGGTTATTTCGTATGCGTAATTTAGCTTGTGTTCATCTTCTCTTTGTTCGTGATCATAAAATATTGGGGAGTAAAAGCTATTTTCCATCGGTTCCTGCTGATACTGAAGACATTGAGATTATCGAAGCTTTTATAAGCCAACATTATTTAGGTAATGATCTCAAAGTTGCACGCATTCCAAAGGAAATTGTTATACCCAAAGACTTTGATACACTTTCAGATCTTAACATGTTACTTAGCGAACAAGCTGAGCGCGAAGTAAAAATATCTTACAACGTTAGATCTGAACGAAGTAAGTATCTCAAATTAGCGCACACCAATGCTGAAAATGCCTTACTAACAAAAAATAGCGAAAAAGAATCGATACAAACAAGGTTTTCAGCGCTAAATGAAGTCTTCGAATTAACCGGAGGCATAAACCGGTTGGAGTGCTTCGATATCAGCCATACAATGGGACAACAAACCGTAGCCTCTAATGTAGTCTTTGACCAAAATGGTCCGCTTAAAAGTGATTACAGAAGGTACAATGTGCATGGAATAACTCCCGGTGATGACTACGCTGCAATGGAATTTGCATTAAATAAACGTTACAACAACGCTACACCTGAAAAAATGCCTGATATTGTTTTTATAGATGGGGGTAAAGGGCAACTCGCAAAAGCGGAAGATTATTTTGCAGAGTTAAAGCTAGATAAAACTCCTTTATTGGTTGGTGTGGCTAAGGGGGAATCACGAAAGCCAGGTTTAGAAACGTTAATTTTAGCGGGTAGCCATCAACTTATTTCATTACCGGCAACGTCCCCAGCGTTACACTTAGTACAACATATCAGAGATGAGTCTCATCGTTTTGCTATTGCAGGGCATAGAGCAAAAAGACAAAAAGCCAGTAAAAAATCAACTTTAGAATCTATTGAAGGGATTGGCGCAAAAAAAAGACAAGCCTTATTAAAATATTTAGGTGGTATGCAAGAAGTGCTAGCCGCTGATGTTAACACACTAAGTAAAGTGCCAGGCATTAGTACTATACTTGCTCAAAATATTTATGATGCGCTGCATGACAATTAATCGTTAATCTGTGTAAAATGATACCTCTCAAGTTAAGCGTAAATAAAAAGTAGATTATGTGGACTATCCCAAATCAAGTTACCTTATTTAGAATCATTTTAATCCCAGTTTTTATTTTAGTATTTTATCTACCTATTTCGTGGAATCACTTTGGTGCTTTTGTCGTTTTTTGGTTTGCCGCAGTTAGTGACGCTGTTGATGGATACTTAGCACGACGTTTAAATCAATCTTCAGCTTTTGGTGCTTTTATCGATCCCGTTGCTGACAAACTAATGGTAGTATGTGCTCTAGCTATGCTAATACAAGATTATAATGTGTGGTATATCACCATTTCTGCTGCTTTAATGATTTCCAGAGAGGTATTTATTAGTGCCTTGCGTGAATTTATGTCGTCACGCGGTAAAAGAGAAACCATTGCGGTTTCTAACTCCGGTAAATATAAAACGGCTGCACAAATGTTAGGTATTATGGGGCTTATTTGGCAACCCACTTATGATATACCCTTCATCTTATTTGATATTCCTCATGAATTTTTTATGTTTTTAACGTATAGTTTTTATTCTTTAGCGACAATTTTAACATTTACCTCTATGTGGAATTATTTCAGAGCGGCTTGGCCAGAATTAAAAGCTAAATAACATTTAACTTTGCAAGTAATTAGCTAAAAAAACATCATTTAAGCTGCTTTTTAAGCACTTGATATAAAATTGAGATTAAAGTGTTGACTCATCATAATATCAATGTAAAATGCGTTTCCAGTTGACAGGGAGTCAACAGATGAAGCGGCTGTAGCTCAGCTGGTAGAGCATCACGTTGCCAACGTGAATGTCACGAGTTCGAGTCTCGTTAGCCGCTCCAATTTCTCTATTGAGGGAAGATTTAGGGAATACTACTCAACTCGTAGTGATTGATTTGGCGGGTTGGCAGAATGGCTATGCAGCGGATTGCAAATCCGTGGACCTCGGTTCGACTCCGGGACCCGCCTCCATAATGCCCGGGTGGTGGAATTGGTAGACACAAGGGATTTAAAATCCCTCGCCGAAAAGCGTGCCGGTTCAAGTCCGGCTCCGGGTACCATTTCATTATTGCAGGTTGGGTAATTGTTGACTACATATTGGCTTATGTAGGAGTAAAATGTAAAAATGCGCGCGGCTGTAGCTCAGCTGGTAGAGCATCACGTTGCCAACGTGAATGTCACGAGTTCGAGTCTCGTTAGCCGCTCCAATTTTACATGTAAAAGTAAGTTTACTTTTTTATTTAAGTGAATTTATTCTATGAAGCGGCTGTAGCTCAGCTGGTAGAGCATCACGTTGCCAACGTGAATGTCACGAGTTCGAGTCTCGTTAGCCGCTCCAATTTTCATCATCATGATGAAGTAGGGAACCAATCTCTACTATAAAAAATGCTTGTCCCGATGCCCGGGTGGTGGAATTGGTAGACACAAGGGATTTAAAATCCCTCGCCGAAAAGCGTGCCGGTTCAAGTCCGGCTCCGGGTACCATCAAGTGTTTCTTTTGAAATACTGTAAAATATCTTTAGAAAATACTAACACTAATTAACTCAATTTTTTATTGGCTAAGGAATAATAGTTGATAAAAATTTGGTTAACAGTAGAGAACCAATCTCTACTATAAAAAATGCTTATCCCGATGCCCGGGTGGTGGAATTGGTAGACACAAGGGATTTAAAATCCCTCGCCGAAAAGCGTGCCGGTTCAAGTCCGGCTCCGGGTACCATCTTGCAAGAACCAATATTACTTCTATAACTTATAATCCCCTACGTATTACTCATCTATAACGGCTTTTCAACATTACTTAAATTGTCTGTTTTGATTCATGCGATATATTATCAGTGCAAACTACCTGAGCCTGTAAAACATTCTTTATAATAAAGAATGTTTATGTTAGAACATAACCATGACGTTTTGATTTATTAGTGTTTAGATATTTAGACGAATTAACTTGGTTAGTAATGTTTGTAAACGATTTTAAGGCTATTTTAGACCATTATATGAAAGTAATATTTTCGTTACCTCACCTATGCGTCGTACAAAACTAGATTTTTTAGCTCGTTCGTGAATAGTATGATCGCCATCCCCGTATGGTCCAAATCCATCTAGGGTTGCAACTCCAGTCGATGACACAATATTAGCATCGCTAACGCCCCCTCGTTTTTCTGTTTTAATTGTATAGCCCAAAATATGATTAATATGCGAAAGCAACTCTGATTGCTTATTAGAGGCTTGCATAACGTCTCTTTGTATACCGCCTGTAAGCTCAGCTTTTATACCTTCAACTTTAGGATTGTCAACTATGTTACTTAGTTGTTTAAGTAAACGGTCGCGTTCTTTCTTTTGGGTATAGCGGATTTCAACTGTAATAAAAGCTTTAGGTGATATTGTATTTGCACCAATTCCGCCAGATATTTTCCCTGCATTAACGGTACTTCCTGCATCTAAATTTGTTAAAGCTGTTAAGTCAATAATCATATAAGCGGCTGCTAGGTTAGCGTTACATCCATCTTCATAATGATTACCGGCATGAGCGGCTTTACCTGTTAAAGAAATGGTAAAAGTTCCAACCCCTTTGCGTTCTATGACTATTTCGTGGTTTAACCCTGCAGCTTCAAAAACCAGGCATAAGTCGTAATTTGTGGCTAACTTAGCACTTAAATGTTTACTGTCATCACTGCCACTCTCTTCATCACTTACGAGTAACATATCAATATTTGTCAAACCTCCTTGGGCTTTCTTTACTGCCTTCAACGATTCTAAAGCAACAATATTACCACCTTTCATATCACAAACACCTGGCCCGTAGATCCACTCATCATCTTCTTTAAATCCCTCAAATGTATTAGGTGGAAATACAGTATCTAAATGCCCTAGCAGTAAAACACGAGGCAACTTAGCGTTATAATTGCTTGTAAAAAGTAAATGATCGCCAATGTTTTCTCTAGAAAAAACTTCAGTGTTATAACCTAATTGCTCCATCCAAGTTCGAAATATTGCACCGTTTTGGTCAACCCCAAGTTTATTTTTGGTATATGAGTTTATATTTATGATCTTTTTTAATTCGTCAAATTTAAGCATTTTGCGTATCCAATGTAATTTGATTAATTCATAACCTGTTATAAGTTATTGAAATCATTTATTTAAAGGTTTTAAAGCAGTCAATAAAAACTCAATATCAAATTTTTAGTGTTTTTACTAACCAATATTATTGCAATAAATGAACCAATGAAATCTTATTAATCTCATGGCATTAAAATTGCTCCCCACAGAGTACCAGAGATACTTTTACTTTAAAAATATTGTGTTGGGATGAATTGAGGAAGTATTTTATGCATGAGAAATTAATTGCTAGCAATGGTCCCACGATAGGTATGTGGATGTATCAAAATAGTGGTGGTGAACAAATTCAAAATAAAATGATAAGTAAGTTAGCAGAAAGAGGAATAAATGTTATTACAGGGTTAGATTTAGCACACGCTTCTGCACAAAATGGTGAAATTGTGTGTAATGGTGTAACCATGGAACAATTGGATTTGTTTTTTTCGTATAATGCTGGGGAGCAAACTGCTTACCAATTGTATTTATATGAAGCTATTAATAAATTAGTGCCTACTATTAATAACTTCGATGCTTTTTCATTAAGTGAAGACAAGTTTCTTACGGCATACGCATTAAATCAGGCTGGTATTCGTAGCCCTGATTATAGAGTTTTTAGTCGTGATGATATATCTGGCTTACGAGAGACTGTACGAGAGTGGGATGGGAGAGTTGTTTATAAGCCTACAGATGGTTGGGGCGGTACTGGTATAGTTAAAATTGAAGATGAAAGATCTTTAGATGTATTAGTTCCTTTCTTAAATCGTCTGGATGTTCCGCATTTCTATTTAGAGAAATATATTAACTATGATAAAACTGATTTTAGGGTGGATATAGTTGATGGTCAATATATAGGTTGTTATGGTCGTAAAGCTGCCTCAGACAGTTGGAAAACAAATATAACCAGTGGTGGAAGTGTGATCACTCGACATCCTACTGATGAAGTGATTGAACTAGCGATCCAGGCAGCTAAAGTGACAGGGTTAGAAATAGCGGGAGTTGATCTTATATTTGATTTAGATGCGGAAGAATACGTTGTATTAGAAGTTAACGGCATACCAGCATTTGCAACACCGGACCAAGAAATTTTAGGTATTAATTTTAATCAAAAGAAAATTGATACTATCGTTGAATTAATTGAAAAAACTGTATCTGTTCAACCTCAACCACTCCCTTTACTCGACCGAATAGAAGATAGCATATATGAGCAACAACAAAGAACCTAGAATCGGCTTACTTTATTTAGATCACGTATTACAATTTTTTAATAAATCTAATTTTAAAGGTTGGCCTAATAAAATTTATACCGTGACATATCACTGGGGTAAGGATAAAAATCGTTTTATTGAAGAAATAAAACGAAAAAAAATTGAAGTGCTAATTGGTAATGTTCCCGCAACTGCCTATGAAACTTTTAGAGAAATATCGCGCGCACTACCTAATGTAAGGTTTATACCTTCTCTTGATACTCAATTTAGTAATAAATCAAAAGAAAATGTTACCCACTTTTGTGAAAAATATGACATACCTATACCCTCAACCCATATTTTTTATGAGCCATTAGAAGCTGATGCTTTTTTAAAAAGCACAAGTTACCCTAAAATTATAAAAAAGTCTTATGGTCCCTCTAACTATGGTGGTTACTTTGTTCACAAAGTCGATAATTATGAAGAAGTTAAAGGTCTATTAGCAAAAAAGAAATATCATCCAGTTTATGTGCAAGACTTTATCCCAATGAGTGCTGATATACGAGTTATGTTAATTGGGCATAAACCAGTATGTGCCTTTTGGCGTAGACCCCCAGAAGGAGATTGGCTAACCAACACTAGCCAAGGGGGGAGTATGGACTATCAAAATATACCCAAAGACGTATTAGATTTATCCGTTAGAGTGTCTAAAGCGGCTAAAGCTGAATACTGGGCATGTGATATTGCTGTAGGTATTGATGGTAAATATCGTATCTTAGAATGCGCTACTGCTTTTGCGGCATTTCCTTATATACGAGATTGGATAGGTCAATATTTAATGTGGCAGTTATCTGATGGTAAATTTAAAAAACCTTATATTCCATTATATAACTGGGAAGAATTAGGTAAAATAACCCCCTCGTTACTTCGTACTATGCGACACATAACTTTCGGACGAAATGTTTTCCCAAGTTGCGATAGCGGAGAAACCTTTGTTAAAATTGATGAAGATAATTACCCTATTATTGCATTTAATAATGACGCCATTAAAGAAGAATGGCCTAGTGAAAAATGGAACCGACAAGATAATTATCGTGTAAAAAAATCAATGCATTCAAAATCATTGTCTTTATTACCTACACCCGACTCCCTCAATGATGACATACCAACGTCTGATGAATCTGGTGAATCACCAAAGGTTTAATGAGAAGTTTTATAAGACCTTTCTCAAGGAAGAGTGATATTCTACGGAACTTTTTGATGTAATTCTTTTTAAATTAATAATATAAATAACTCAACTCGAGTGGACAGCTCTATGGGATCATTGAGATAATATGTCCCATATGAATCACTTGGCATAGGCCAAAAATGAAAAAACAATATACCTCATACAAAGAAACGATGGAGTTTCTTGAACAAGCGCAGTCTGAATACCCTGAGTTGATCCGTGTAGAAAGTATCGGTGAAACATGGGAAAAAAGGCCTATCGTTTTAGCAACTATATCGTTGGATTTAAAAAAGGCGGATGATAAACCTGCTTTATTATATACAGGTACCATTCATGCGCGGGAATGGATCGGCATCGAACTTGCCAATGACTTTGTAAAATATATTATTGATAACCATCAATTTAATCCTAAAATAAAAGAAGCATTAAGCAATAATACTTTATATATAGTACCTTGCTTGAATCCAGATGGGTTTGAATTTTCACGTACGCATTTTTCGTTTTGGCGTAAAAATCGTAGAAATAATGGTGACGGTACTTTTGGTGTAGATTTAAACCGTAACTTTGGGAGCCGCTTTAAAAAGCGTAATGATACTAACTCTACAACCTACGGCGGACCTGAAGCTTTTTCAGAGCCTGAAACGCGTGCGATTAAAAACTTTGTTGAAAAACACAGCAATATAACTGTTGCGCTTGATTACCATTCACAAGGGAATGTGTTTTTTCCTGCACATAAATTTAATCATGAAGCTGAAATAGATACCACAGATCTCAATACCTTATGTGCAAACATGGCTCATGAAATTAAAAAGGTTTCAGGTACTAAGTACGGTATCCATCGTGGAAAACCTCCTACAAACTTAATTAATGGTAGTGGGCGAGAGTATTATTATGATAGAGGAATTATCGCTTCAGTTGTTGAGGTTGGTACGCGCAATATTCCTGATTATATGGAAAATATGACTCAAAGTATAAATGAAAATATTCCAGCATTAGTTCATGCACTTAATATGCCCATCAGTTATTCAAATTTAGCTCCTGAAAGGGTGAGTAACTTTTCTATAAGAGAAGTAGGTGCCAATGAAGTGACCTTAGAGTGGGAATATTTAAGCGATAAAGAAGTATATTTTGAGATTTATCGAAACCAACACCATAAAAGCTCGTGTACGGATGATAATATAGTTGGTTTGACAAAAGCTACCAGCTTCACTGATGTACAATTACAATGCGGTAGTTATTACTACTATAAAATACGCGCGGTATATAGCCAAACTAAAATACGTGGACCTTATGCGCCAGAGGTTAAATTAAAAACTCTTTTAGCTCAGCATCAATTTAGTCGTACAATGTTTCCACAGCGTAACGACATAGGGTATGTTGGAGAATACACCCAAGAGAAAAATAGAGAGCACTTTGGTCATAATTCACTTTTTATTGGTGTTAATAAATCTCGTGGTGTTTGTTATGGCGTTATTGAATTTAAATTAGATCGTGTACCGGATGATGCAATAATTGAGTCAGCTGTTTTTTCTTTATATCCATTAAACCGTGTTGGTGCAAAGATAGAAAGCTATGGTGAGTGGGGCATTTCTATTTTAGACCCTAGTAGCATTACTGATATTAGAGACTATGATGCGATTAAAAACGCGAGTGTGCTTCACAGAGGGCAAGCAATAGAGTCAGATAAACTAACGCAAGGTGTTTGGAGTAATTGGTCTTTTAATGGCGCTGAACGTAAACTTATTGAGCAGTCTATTGCAAAAGGAAACTTATTATTTCGTATTGAGGGTCCTATTAGTCTGCCACGCGGTCATGATTCACAAATGATGCAATTTGATATTGGTTTTGGCCGTTTTGGTTCCGGCATACATTACCGTCCAAGTATAGAACTTACCTATACCCGTAAACCCCAAGTGGTTGAGTTTTACCCTACCGCTGTTAATAGCATTTATCAAACACACGTTGAAAGTGGCAAGCTTTCAACGGGATTTGATGCAGATGGTGAAAAAGTTTATGGGCAAATTGCTTTTGCTATGCAGGGCATGCCTGAGCCTAACTCAACGGTAATAACTAATGCTTACTTGGTAATGCAAAATACCAACGCCTTAGGCGCAAAAAAAGATATACGTTTCTCTGTTGAGCTCGCCGAGTTCGAAGATTTAAGCTATGAATCAGTTAAACAGCGCCAAAGTATTCAATATATAGGCTATGAAGTTAGTCATAATGAATTACGTGAGAAAAAACCTCATTACTTCAATTTTGACAGCTTTAGTTGCGGTGAGCTAGAACGTTTGTATGCTGAACAAATACCACTTTATTTTTTAATTAGGGCAACAGCGCCAAACAAAAAAGGTCAAAATGAAATAATTAATTGGCTCAATAAACCTAATCTTCAACAACCTAAATTAGTTATTGAATACATAGAACGCGCTAAGGTAGCTTTACCAGCACCAACTGATTTCACGGTAACCATTGAAAAAAACCTTGCCAAACTCACATGGAAAAACCCCAAGGAAGATGCTTTTGTAGGAGCCTTTGTGGTACGTAATCGTTTTCACCCACCAAAATCTCCTCTTGATGGAGTAAAAATATACGGCGGACAAGACGAATATACCTTTGATGATTTTGGAAACCCTAATATTCCTAAATATTATTCAGTATTCTCTTACGATGGAGTACCATTATATTCATCTCCTGCTTGTATTTATTTTAGTGCAAACCAAGCTGTGCCCGTTATTGAATTAGACCTAGAGGATTGGGATCAGCAACAACATGAAGATGATTGGCGAAGTTTGGATAACGATTAAGCCATTTTATTATTTACATAAATTATCGTTTACATGAATTATCGTTACAAGAGAGTAAATATTTATCAAACGGAACTCTCTTGTAAGTCATCTAACGTTGGATATTTAATATTGAATGTTAGGTGACTTACAATAGTACTAACAAATTTTTCATAGGGTCTTATTCTTATGTAAATCCAAACTCAAGTATTTGAAAAGCCAACGTATCTAGGTTTTATTATGTGTATAATTCTAAACTATGATGACATGTAAATACCTCAATAAATACTTAGACCTTCACGCTGAAAATAATATTATTGAGTCTGCACAGTATTTAGTTAACGCTTTATCTAATGATTTACATTTTAAACACGTTATTGTTATACCTGCTTATAAAGAATCATCTTCATTTATTAAACGTCTATTACTTTCAACTATAGCTGATAATATTTTATTTATTATTGTTATCAATCAACCTGATACCGATAAAAATAGTTTTCCACAACTTGATCTATCTCGGTTTATCAAAGACTCAGGCAACTCACTTTTTAAATCTAATTTACTTGATTTAATTGTCAGCCCAAAGCAACGCTATTTTTTAGTGGTTGATGCCTTCACTCAAGGTTTACCTGCTAAACAAGGGGTAGGTTTAGCCCGAAAGATTGGTGCTGATATCGCCATATTGCTAATCAACGCAAATAAAATACAGACTAACTGGATCCACTCTACTGATGCTGATGCGCATTTGCCCACTAACTATTTTCACATTTGCGAATTGTTGGAGAAATTACCCGTTAAAAATCAGCCTGTTGCTGTAAATTATAATTTTAATCATGTAAGTGAAGATGTTGCCCTTAATGCTGCCAATAACTTATACGAAACAGCACTTCGTTATTATATTGCGGGTTTATCTTATGCTAAATCACCGTATAACTTTTTTACTATTGGCAGTTTGATTGCTTTTAAAGCCCAAGCATATGCCATGGTACGAGGTTTTCCAAAACGAAGTGCGGGCGAAGATTTTTATTTACTTAATAAACTCGCCAAATTAGGTGATATAAAATTTTTAAAAGAGTCAGTTATTAATATTGATGCTAGAGCCTCTGATCGAGTGCCTTTTGGTACTGGGCCTTCAGTTACTCACATATTACAATTAAAAGCAGACAATAAGCCTTACTGTTATTATCATCCACAAGTATTTGAGGAACTAAAAACGTGTATTTTTCATTTTAATAGTTTATGGGAAAACCGTTTAGATTTTGATAAATGGCTTAGCGAATTATCTTTTGAAAGCCAGAAAGCCTTGCATGATATTAAATTAGCTCTGTTTATTGATAAACAAAAAAAGAATAATAAAATACAGTTTAATAAGCAATTAACGGTGTGGTTTGATGCATTTAAAACCCTCAAATTTATTCACAGTTTACGTGAAAATAAATACTTCGATATACCATTGCTTGAAGCGATTAAACTGGCAAACTTTCCCATAGAATATCAATAATTTCTCCAATGAGAGTTTTATATTTCATAACATAAGCTTGCTAACTTAATAACAAGCAAAGGGAATTAACATTAGCTGTTATGAACTACATGAAAGCATTGAGCAACCTACTTTATTTTTTGCCCAATCTGGTCGTTTAGTTGCATACTCTTCAAACTCGGGCTGTTCATTGTAAGGTTTTTTAAGTATGGCGTGTAAACGATGTATTTCACTAAAATCGCCCATTTCAGCTTTATCAATTGCTTGTTGTGAAAGGTAATTTCTAAGTACAAACTTAGGGTTAACTTTATTCATTTTTAACGCGCGTGATTTATCATCACCATTTTCTGCTATAAACTTATCTTTGTATTGTTGCATCCAGCTTATGAATTTTTCAAGGTACTCATCATTAACTTGTTCTAAGTTATAAAAACACGGTGCAAAATGTTCTTTTAAGTGAATCGAGTTAATTTCAGTATTGTTAAGTGAAAATTTTGCCAACAAGCGATAAAAAATTGTCATATCGGTTTCAATTTCACCTAATAAGTTTTCTACACCTCGACATAACGTTATATCTGTTTGCTTGATTTGTGGAGTGTCAATATTGGTAAGAGCTGAATTTTTGGCTAAGCCCAATTTTTGCAACATCATATCAAGCCATTTTTGCTGATAAAGCGCGTTGTAACCCTCAACTATGGTTTGTAATTCTTCAGTGCTACCAACAAGAGGAATAATAGAATTTGCTAGTTGGCATAAATTCCATAAACTTATTTCAGCCTGAGCACCAAAACGATAGCGTTTATTTTGGTTGTCGGTGGTATTAGGAGTCCAGTCTAAGTCAAAATTATCTATCCAACCATAAGGACCAAAATCAATGGTTTCACCGATAAGTGATAAATTATCGGTATTCATTACCCCATGAACAAAACCTACTCGCATCCAATGAACAATAAGATCGCAGGTCGTTTCACAAATTTTACTAAACCAAGCAAGATAAACGGCTTTGTCTATTTTACTGTTTACGTTCTGTTCTGCACTTTTATTGGTATCGGTATTGGTATTTATACCGGTATCAGTGCTAATTTTAGCTTCAAGCAGTTCGGGGAAATCATGGTTGATACTGTAATTAACTAATTGAGTTAGCAGTTCAAGATCTCGCCTTGTCGCTGGTAATTGAATCGTACCAAACCTCATAAAAGACGGTGAAACACGGCATACTATTGCGCCTAATTCTGGTTTTGCATTACCGTTGTACATGATGTCTCTAACTACGTGTTCTCCTGTTAAGCACAAACTTAACGCACGGGTAGTCGGTATACCTAAATGGTACATTGCCTCAGAGCATAAAAATTCTCTTACAGAAGATCGTAATACGGCAAAGCCATCAGCGGTTCTTGAATAAGGTGTAGGGCCCGAACCTTTTAATTGTAACGTTTGATAGCCATGCTTTGCTGTGTTCACTTCACCTAAGTTAATAGCTCTACCATCACCTAATTGACCTGCCCAATGACCAAACTGAAAACCGCCATAACACATGGCGTATGGCTTCATTCCCTCAATTAACTGGTTACCGGTAAATACCTGCGCAAAATAATCTGATTCAATAAAGTCTTGTTCAAAATTAAATAATTCGGCAACTTCATCAGCAACTATAATGGTTTTAGGTTGCTTTACTTGAGTCGGCATTGCTTCTGAATAAGCAACATGCTCAACTTGTCGAGGGTAAGTTTCTTCAATAGGATCTGAAGGTAGGTTGTTTCTAAAAGTATTATCGAAGTTTAGGTTAGGTGTTGGCACAAAATCACTTTTAACAGACATAAATAGTTAAGTGCAATGATACCTGATGGCGAGCTTTCTATAAAATCAATTTCTACAACTTTTATGTTTATGTGATAATAAGCCATATCTATAAATTAAGGAGATTAACTTGTTTACCTACATACAAAATAGCGAACTTAACTCACAGAGTACGGTATATTTTGGACCTCAGGGCTTTACACTTTTTAGTTCACAAACAGAACAAGAAAAAAACCAAAGTAAATTTACAGCAGATAAATCTTGGAATAAAAATTGGTTAGTGGTGGGAATAGATACTGAGCTTGGCGACCCTTACTTAGTTACATATAAGAATAACGAAAGTAATAAGTTAAGTGACCCTGCAGTTTATACTGCAATTTTTGATGACAATGCCTGGAGTTTAGTGCCGGTTGCAAAAACCATTGAAGCTTTTGTCGATTGTTTAAATTTGATTAACCGTTTAACTAAACAAACAACAGAAATATACGTTCCTGATCATTCGACAATAACAGATAAAAAACTATTAAAAATTACAGAGCAACAATTAATAGATATTTCTGAATGCGATGTATTTTGGCAGCAATTTTTTACCTGTTATATAGATTGGCTAGAGAATTAGAGAGTTTAATTATGTATCTATACTGTTTAGTCGCTAGTATGAGATTTAGTATTTTGTTGAATATGTACTTTAGGGTCTGTTGATCTTTCGAGGTTATTTTTACAGCAAGGTGTTTGATATTTAGACAAGGCAGAGTATGTGAAGTGTAGCTAGCTACTCGAACATACGATAACGACGTATAAATTTCAAACAGGTAC
>Ga0209303_1001233_pt1 | contig 16406 bp, 12 predicted proteins | sample SidtaG_3_FD_187449 | JGI IMG/M metagenome (GOLD analysis project Ga0209303, IMG submission 187449) | Marine algal microbial communities from Sidmouth, United Kingdom - Sidmouth_Asex1 metaG (SPAdes) (version 2) | ecosystem: Host-associated > Algae > Red algae > Unclassified | place: Sidmouth... | reverse complement strand
TTTATGGCTCTCAAAAGAGAGTAATAGATCAAAACTAGGGATCCGCGTCAAGCTATTTTTAACAAATACAGATTAATCGCTCAAATAACACTCTAATTTAATTGTAAATTAGGGTGCGGAATGACAGATACACCAATGCATATAAGCGTTATGAACAATTAAATCATAACGCTTTTTTTATGGTAAAAAATTAATAAATATAAACATAGCTTACTATTGCTTAAATTATTTCGTTTGTTCTAAGTTGTCTAATGCAGCTCTAAGTGAATAATTCATTATTTCAATTGGTATAAATTACACTTGGATTCAGGACTAAATTTTTGAACCGCTATTTCAATCTACCCTTAATTTTTAAAGGATATCTTATGTTATTAGTTTTCTTATTAAGTATTATTATGACAGCTGCAATAATCATATTTCATTACTATTCCCTGCTTTATATTTCAAATTTTGCAGATAAATGTGACCATCATTTTTTAAAAAGTTTTAGCGTAGTAGGGATGATTTTTGCAATACATATAGTAGAAATAGTGTGGTATTCAGCATATATAATGGTTGCTTATGAGTATTTTGGAATTCAAGGTTTTACAAAACCATTTGATGGGCAATGGGTAGATTATTTACATCTGTCTTCTACTAGTTACACCACGCTAGGTGCTATTTCAACATCGCCTGTTAAAGAACTGGCTATTTTAATTGATTTTATCGCTTTAACGGGGTTTATGATGCTTACTTGGTCGGCGACTTATTACTATAATATTTTTAGTAATAAAGAAAATTAAATACAGAATTAGTAACATACCCATCACACTTCAAAATGCTCTGAAACATGCATCTTGAAGTGTAATGGGTATATACCTGTTGCTTGGGCTGTTAAACTTTCTAGAGCTAGTTTTTTAACTCCCGAATGTGAGTTTTTTATCAGCTGTATCGAGATTTTACGGAGAATGACCACACGTCAATCCCCATAGCTTGTACAAAAGCCAAATTTATTGCTGTAAAACATACCTAAAAAACATTAGTGTTAATCAAAATATTTAATCTAAGTTAGTTTAGGCAATCTTTTAATAACATCTTCAGCCCAATATGTTGTCCGATCATTAAAGCATTCCAGTATAGCATCAACACCAAGTAAAGTTCCTTTTGCCAAACGACCCATAATAGCAAGAGGTATGTCTTCGTGATCGTTAACAGGTTCTATGCAGCCATTCTTTTTAGTGGTAACACCTAAATCAGAACTCACTAATTTAATTAACTTTTGTGATTTTAAGTGTTCAATAATAGGTGAGTTTATTTTAGCAACAGCAGGGGTATCGAGTACAGAGTTTACCATTTTAGCTACAGTAATTGATTGAGAACCATTCGTTAACGTCCAGCCTTTAGGCGTAATGTTAATATCTGGATTGTTGTTAAAATTTAAGTTGAGGATGTCAGCGTCAACCAAGGCTAAAATTTGTTGAATACTTTGCACTGGAGGACCGTAAGAATATCGCTTTAATTGCTCATCTTTTTCGATTATCTCAGTCATTACATCATCATCTAAGTTTGAATACGACAATGCTTTATAAAGTGTAGGTTGACAGTGTCGCCAAACTTGACCAATACAATAATCTAAACTTATTGGAGCTTCGCTAAATGCCATTTTTACAAAATTTTCCATTAGAATGTATGTATCTAATTTGCACGACATTATAAGATTACATTCAAAGGTACTATCGTGTAACCATTGATATATACATGTGTGTAATTCGTCTTTTGTTAAATTATCATTAGGTTTATTTGATACTTTGGCGTTATAAGGTAAATCATTAAATACACGTGTAGCAATTTTTGCAATTTCTGTTAAAACAAAGTTTTTACTTGTTTCAGTGCCTTTTTTAGCGGCTTTTGACAAAATATGTTCTAAGTTATTTAGCTCTTGCGGAGTTGGAAAAAACTGTTGATCTACTTTTTCGTTAAAAGGTTTAGGTGCCATTGGTAAACCATTTAATGAAAACGGCATAATAACCTTGGGTTCATGACCATTTTTTGAATAAACCATATTAATAGGTTCGTCAGTTGATGATATAAATCGACCACCTCTACCAATTGTTAAGGCTCGCATAGCATCTACCATCGCCAAACCAAAACCCCTAATTGCAATCCCGTTGTCTCGATCAATTGTTTTATTTTCATTTAAAGCAGATACCGGGTATGGATAATCAATCGCTTCAATATATTTGCTTCTATCTGCTACTGTTTTCCACTCTAACCATTGTTTTGAAACTTCGGTTGGTTGATGACCAATAGTAAGCGCTACTTCATTAGCGCACCAACTACGTTTACATTCAGATGTAATATCAAAATCTTTATCATTGCACTGTATATTTATTATTTTTGCTTTAATAATATCTACAATATTAACTTTGCGTAATGGTCTTGCAATACACTCGAATCGCTCAACTAAGTATCGTCCTAATGTTGATCGTGGTGGAAATATATCGGGATCGTTAATTGTTGAATTATTTGGTGCATTTACCCATGTCTGGTAAGAGGGGAACTCTGCAATATAAACACCATTTAAAGTGATTTCTGGTCGAGCAGGAAGGGTTAAGCCGCGCTGTGAAATATTTAACCAATTGGTATGGGCTTGGTCTGGCGAATAAACTTCACCTGCACCTAAAAATTTTGATTGTTCAAAAATTGTAATCTTACCATTAAAATTATATTCACTATTTGATAATTTAAGTATTAAAGCTTCTAAAGCGGCTAAACCTCTAGGGCCACCACCTACAATTGCTATATGTTGCATAAATGTCCTTAACGGGTATACAGTTTTTAAATAAATTCTTGCGCAGCATTAGTTTGATATTTCTACGGCGTTATCGTCATTTTATCGGGGATAACCACACGTCAATGACGATACCTTGTACAAAGAAACTGATAGCTGTAAAAATATAATTAAATGACGAAAAGTCCTAGAAAAAATCATCAATAGTCATTTAAATCAATCATCAAGAGTGTCTCCATCAGTAACAAGAGGTCCTATTGTTGATGATGATTTAATAACACTTAGCTCACCACTCGATTCAAAAATAACTGCCGAAACTTGCTTTAAATCATCAATACCAGCTTTTCTAACAGTCGCATCAATTTCATTTCGCGAAACTCTTTGTTTTTTTAATGCCTTGTCTAAATATTCTCCATTATAAAAAAGGAGAGTGGGCGGTTTTTTGGTAAGAGATTCTACAATTGAAAAACGAGCAGATAAAAACGTTAAAAAATATTGTAATAAAAGTAATAGGGTAATGGCGAGAATAGATTCAGTGATCACAACACTTTTTGATAATATTGAAGACCCTAAAATTGCGCCAATAGCAACGGTAACAATCCAATCAAAATTATTCATTTTAGCGACAGAACGCTTACCTAATAGATTGGTTGCCACAACCAATAAGGGATAAATAATTAAGCTGGTAACACTAATGCGAATTAACTCCTGCCATGACTCAAAAAACATGATAACTATCCTTTTAATTTTATACAGTGAAATTACTCGATAGCTTACAATCAACATTTTTATGTACTGTAAAAATAAGATAAATTGAGCTGAGATTAACTGGGCTGAGCGAGTAAAGTAAAATAAGCAAAATTAACACCAAGTTAACTTTATATTTGTGCTGGTGTTTTAATACCAATTGAAATAATAAATTATCGCTAATTGATCAATTCATCAATTCAATTGGTATAAATTGCCTTAAAGACTGACGTAAGATACATATATTGTGTGTAAAACCTATAAAACGTGCGAAAAAATAAGTAAGTAGTTAAGTAACTAGTGAAGGTTATACACATAAAATTTTTAAAGTATCACCGCTAAAAATCACGTTGAAAAAAACAATACTCCACAAAAATTGAAAACTTTACAATAACAGGCAAATTATTCATTTATTTATGGCAGTTATGGCAGTTGATCTTTTAGGTGTATTTTTTGTTTAATTTATAAACGTTTTAATCATAGGGTTTACGTTTCAAACAAACTTATTGCTGCAATAACTTACCTGAAAAATCTTCAGAAGCCTTTAGCTGTTCAAAACTTATTAATAAATAATATTCGCGCCAACTATGCAAGCATATCTTTAGCTATGCTGACGTCGAAGTCATTATGGTGATAAATGTTAATAATAAAGTGGTAAGTAAATTTAAAATAATGATACTTAAGGTTTTTAATTTTTATTTCGATGTTTTTTTAGATCATAAATTTAACTTCAAGTAGCTACTTTGTTGTAATAGGGTTGACATTAAAATGATTCCGAAGTACAAATATGTTCAAGGGCAATAAATAAACATAAAAAAAGCCATATTACAGATCGTCCATTTATTATAAATGTTCGACCATTTTACATGAACTGTTTACTTAAATTTAAGTCGAAGATGAGGAATATCACATGAAGTCAGTTAGCCGAAAAAAGTTTTTAAAAACAACATTATCGTTAGCATTAGCGAATGTTTTTCTGAGCCAAACAGCACTAGCAGAAGAAGCTAGCGTAGAAAAAGAAACTCACAAAATAGAAAAAATTGTTGTTACTGCCAACAGGCAAGTTCAAGACTTACAAGAGGTATCATCTTCAATTACTGCACTTGGTGCTGCTGATGTTGAACGCGCTGGTATTATTGATATAACTGGTTTACAACAAGTGGTTCCTGGTTTAAAAGTAGGTAGCTCAGGTGGTGAAATTAGACCAGCAATGCGTGGTGCTCGTACAAACGAAGTAGGTGTAGCAGGTACAGGTATTGCTGAACAAATAGTGGGTATTTTTCAAGACGGAATTTATGTACCAACCACAACTGCGGGTATGGGCGCATTTGTAGATATTGAGCGTATTGAAGTATTACGTGGTCCACAAGGTACGTTATATGGGCGTAATACTTTTGCTGGTAGTATCAACGTTATTACTAATCGCCCTAACATGGATGAAATAGAAGGCAATGTTAAAATTACCACAGGTGCTTATAATCGTAGTGCTTATGAAGGTGTACTTAACCTTCCGATAGCTGAAAACCTAGCAACACGTGTTGTAGTAGCATCAGATAGACACGACGGTTACATAAATAATCACTTTTTAATGGGTCCGTCGGACGACCTTCGTGAAAAAAATTCATTTTATGCTCGCTCAGTTACTCGTTACGAACCAAGCACAGATTTTAATGCGACCTTCCGTGTAGATTACGCTAAAAAAGATGCTAACTCTGAAGCTATTTGGGGTTATCAACAAATTGCTGGTTATTCGTTAACTGAAACAACTCCAGGTTCAGGTATTTATAACCCTAATGCTACGGTTACTAAAGGTCATATTTATCAACGTGATGATGTAGAACGTAATGATATAGGTCCTTATGATGTTTATCGAAACGCTATGTCACTTGATAAGCAAGAGTCTTTTTCAGCTACTGCAACTCTAGAATTGTACACCGATACAGCTGATATAAAGTGGACCTCTAATTACTCAGAATTAAGCGGTAAACAATATTACGACAGTGATTACAGTGATGGTGGCTTAGATTTTGTAGGTGGTTTTGGGCGTCAAGACGATCAAAAAACTATTTCAACAGAATTACAAATATCATCTAATCATGAAGGTCCATTACAATGGATTGCTGGCTTGTACTATTTTGACCAAGAAGCCGATTGGGAATGGTTATCAAGCACTGATACAACGGGTAATGGTACTCCAGATTCAATTGTAGTGCCTAGCTGGGGTAACCCAGATCACGACCCACATACCTCAGATTCGATTGCTGTCTTTGGTCAACTACGTTATGAAGTCTCAGACAACTTACGTTTAGTGGGTGGTTTACGCTACAACAAAGACGAAAAAAGCTTTACTGGTGATAATATTCCTGATTGGGATGACTCAGCAGTATTATGGAAAGCTGCGGTTGAGTTTGACCAATCTGATGATTTAATGCTTTATGCATCTGCAGCAACAGGTGTTAGGACCGGTGGTGCGAACGACGGTCGAGTGGTTTCTCGTGGCGCAGACCCACTATACGACAACGAAGAAGTAACCTCATATGAAGTGGGTATGAAAAGTACGATACTTGATGGTGAAATGCGTTTGAATGTTTCAGCATTTATTAACGAATACGACGATGTAAAAGCACAACTTTTTGCCGTAGCATGTAGAGATAGTAGCAGTACAGACACAGTATTAGATTGTGTAAATGCAGGTACAACTCAAAGTTTTGAATACTATGAAAACGGCGGTAGCATTGAAACTGCCGGTATTGAAGTTGACGCAAAATGGTATCCAACTGATGAATTATCTATCAATGGTACTTTTACATGGTTAGATGCTGAATTTTCTGATGATTATGCTGTTGGCAACACACAATTACGCCCGTTGCTAGGTTTAGGTAATTTTGAAGGTCGTCAAGATGTAAACGACAACAATAGTAAATTTAGTTTTGCTGGATGGTCTCCTGCTATGGCACCTGAATACACACTTGGTTTAGGTATTAATTATGAATTCACTTTAGGTAACGATGGCGCACTAATACCTCATTTACAAATAAGCTACTCTGACGATTATTATGCATTTGATGTTAACTCTTCAGAAACTAAAGTAGACGCGCACGCTATTGTTGATGCCAGAATGTCTTGGATTATTAATGAAGATGTACAAGTTGATTTCTTTATTAAAAACTTAACTGACGAAACGATACTAACACGCGCGGTTGTGCATTCTCAAATCCGCGATGGTAAACCTATTAATTCAGTACAAGCAAACTGGAACAATCCAAGAACATGGGGTGCAAGCCTTAAATATTCTTTCTAGTATTTTTAATCGCTTTTTAGTTATTACCAGATAAATAGCTAAAAATAGAAAATAAAAGATAGAGTTGATCATTATAAAAAACCGCAGATATTCTGTGGTTTTTTGTTTTCGGGTGTTTTATAAAAATTTATTGAAATATGTAGTTTTAGCGTGATGGGGATAAGTGAATAGCCATTTTTTAAATGATTTTTAACACTTTAGTCGCTTGAAATAGTTAACTTGAGGTGAAATGGCTATGCCAGTATTATATTGCTAACCGCTAAGCATAATTTATTACCCAAAAGGATCAGTAATGAAGTTTATAAATTTTATGATCACACTAAGTGTTATTTTATTATTATCATCATGTAGTAGCTTGCTCAGCCAAAATAACGGCAAACAAACGCAATCAAGCAGCTTGATGGATTTTTTATATCCTAACAAAGAAAGCCGTGTTGAACATCAACCAGAAGTGCCGGTACTTTCTCTTCCTGTAAAAGTGGGCTTAGCTTTTGTTCCTTCTAAAAACTGGCAAAGAGATGGGATCCACGGTAAAGATCAAATAGAAATTCTTGATAAGGTAAAAAGCGCATTTTTAAAATATGACTACATTGATCACATAGAAATTATTCCAAGTGCTTATTTAAGTGCTGGCGAAGGTTTTGCTACGTTAGATCAAGTAGGGCGACTTTATGATGTAGATGTTATGGCATTAATTTCATACGATCAGGTAACACAATCTATGGAGAATAATGCTTCGCTACTGTATTGGACAATTGTTGGTATGTATATTATTCCAGGGAATGAGAATACCGTTCAAACCTTTGTAGATACGGCTGTTTTTGATATAAAAAGTAAAAAAATGTTGTTTAGAGCACCGGGTATTAACAAAATAGAAAAAAGAACAACAGCGGTAAGTGTAGATTCTGTTTTATCTGAAAAATCTATTGAAAGCTTTGACCTAGCGGTTAACGATATGACCATTAATTTAGATGCTGAACTCGCACGCTTTAAAACCCGAGTAAAAGAAGAAAAAATTGCTAAAGTCGAACGTCGAGAAGGCTATAGCGGTGGTACAATTTATTACTACTTATGTTTAATGCTGGCGTGTTTACTATTAAAACGAACAAGATTGAAAACTTAGATCGTAAGTGTTTTGCTTCACTGACTTAGGTTAAGTGGGGCTGAGTTAAACTCAGTTAAATTATGCTGTGCAAGAAAGGATTCATTTAAAAACGTCTAACTTGCCTGCAAAAATGCAGGCAATGAGGGTGTGTTTGGTACGCAAAACCTGTGGCTAAGCGCTTTTAAATTGAACAAAATTACACTTACACTTATACTCTAAAGAACAACAACTCCTACTATATTTTATTTAAAAAGCGTTATACAAAAGGGTAACTCAGCGCATATTGTTTGTATAAAGCTAGCCAATCAATTTGTAACTGCTCTTCAATAATAAGCTTATTTTCAAGGGTAAGCACTGAAATAACCGGTATTCTAATCCGCTTAATTGCACTTTTATTGATGTAGTCACCATCAAGGTGCCACTTTACGGCAAGTGAGCTACCGGCTTTATCAATACATATATTTTCTAATTGGCAGTAACTACGATTCATTCGATTATGAATTTTTAAATGAAAGTCTCGTAACTTTACAAAACCTTGCTGCGAGCCAAAACCTGCAATTTGCACTATCGCATTATCGCTGTAAATATTTTTAAAGCTAGCGAGTTGTTTTTCTTGCCAAATATTCCACCATTGGTTAACCGTATCGCTAATCGCATGTGGTAATTCACACACATCTTTAGGCGTTGCGTGAAAGCTTTTTGGGTGTAACTGATGATCAAATTGACTCAATAATAAAGGATCGGGTGTTGGTAAGGCTTTTAATAACACTCTAGGCTCTTGTTTTAGCAATTTAGCAAGCGCTAAAGTGTCTACAACACAATGTAATCGTTTAATATGTTGGTTGTTATGTTCAAAGAAAAAGGTAACAGAAACATGCTTAGCTTTATCTTTCTTGCCTGATAACGCTGTTGATAATGTTAAATAAAGTGCTGAAAAATTTTCACCTTGAATTTCTTGTTGTTGAGTCACTTGCAAAAAACCAAATTGCTCTAAGCTTTTAAGCCATAATTTATTTATTTGCATATCGCCATAGGCGGTAAAATCGTGTTGTTTCCATGCGGTGCTGTGTAAAATTCTTGACGATAACTGAGCTAAATCACCTTCGGTATATAATGCAGTAAGTTCATTAAACATCATTAAGACCCTTTTACTAATAGCGGTAAAGAATGACCCGACTCACGGATCATATTAGCGTATAAAGAAATTTCATCAAATACGGTAACTTCTTTAACAATTTTTTGGTTGTTAACTCGCATATGAGTACAGCCTAATACAAAAAATCGGCTACCTTTAAGTGCTGTTAAGCGATCCATGTGGGGATTAAATGTACCCGCCACCGCCCATCTAATGGCAATATCAATAGTATCCTCATCAAAACCAGTAACGCCAATATGGTCAATCGTCATTTTTGCGTCAGGACATTGGGCTAACCATTGAATTAACGTGCCGCTAATTTGAGCTAATCCGATTGATTGTCTGCCACCGGGCCATTGATGTGCTGCTGCAACATGGTAAAATTGTGTTAAAGTAGAAAACTGTTTTTGATTAAATAAGGCTTGTGCCCAAGCGTTTACGAAGTTGACTGTGGTCCAGTTACTTTCGCTAAAAGGTATTTCAACTCTATGCTCGGCGGCAATAACCCTGTCATACTCGCTATTGTACCAATTGTTAAAGGTTTCGTTGGGGGGGGAAGCTGAAAAATGTATTGCCGCATCAATTAAATCAATGCCTAATTGGCTGATTAAAAAGCTGTTGTCGCGCACTAACCATTCTTTAATAATTTTGTTTTCAAAACACACACAATCAGCAATGGTGGTAACTCGACCTGTTTTGTTAGTAGCTAAACCAAAATCAGAATTACCGGTGTTAGTCATTATGCTTGTGATCAGGTGCGAAGAATAATAAGAACCGTCGGTTTCTTCTTTCCAAATAACGTTTTCACCAATTAAACTTCGATCTGGAAAGGCTGCTATGGTTTTTAAGGTGTTTTGCACCACTTGCTCAACACATTCAGAGTATCCACCCAGCATAAATACCGGACAAATATCCCCATAATATCGGTAACAAAGCCCAACATTTTTTTGTTCCCAAATACGATGGGTTATACGAATAATGTAATCAACAATATCAACAAACTCTTCATCAAACCCTTTAAGCGCTTGTTGTTTAGCACCTTCAGGCTCTAACAGTTTTATTAATGGCTGCCAATGGACTTGTGTTATCGATTTGTTTAACTTTTCAGTCATAGGTTAACTCGTTACTTTAAATAAATAGCTCAAAGGAGAATAAAAATACTAGGGTGAAAATGAAAAAACCAAATAGCGCATAACATACTTTGTCTACTTTTCCCGGCACTAAATACCAGCCATTTTCTTTTTCAGGTTTTTGATTATTAGCAAATTCTTTCATTTGCCCTTTAATTGAATAAGGCGAGTATTCGGTTTGTTTTCCATCAATAGCAATACTCGCTACAATGGTAACTACCACATTAACAAATGCGCCAATTGCAGCATACCAAGGCCATGCTATATCAGTATAAATAGCTGTATATGCAACCGCTAACACACCAACAAATGTGCCCACTAATAATCCACGTTCGGTTGCATGTTTTGAAAAGAAACCTAAACCAAACATACCCAATTGAGCACCAACAAAATATGAACCTACTTTACTTAATACTTCTAAAATAGAGCCAGAACTGTGTAGGTGATACATAATAGCTGGGAAAATAATGACCGCCGCCCAAAACACGGTAAATGCACGTGATACATTTAAATAATGCTTATCAGTTTCATTGGGTTTGAAATATTTTTTATAGAAATCAAGTGTTGAAACCGTTGATAAAGAGTTAAATGCAGAGTCCAAACTAGACATTGAGGCTGCCATAACGGCTGCTGCAATAATCCCCATTAATCCCGGCATACCGTATTGAGCAGCAAACTCTAAAATAATGGTGTTTTCATTTTCAAATGCCTTTCCTTGATAATAATTGTAAAATAAAATACCTAAAACAATAAAAAAGAAATAAACAAAGAAAGCTAAAAATCCCATCATTAAATACGACTTTTTAGCATCGCCGATATTTTTAGCGGCTAAAGTACGTTGTACCATCATCTGGTTGGTACCATATACGGTAATATGGTAAAGGGTCATGGCTAATATACCCGACCAAACGGTTGTTGTTTTGGATAAGTCAAAATCAAAATTAAGTGGGTCGGTTTTACCTAACTCTTTTAGCTGCGATAGGCTTTCCATTACTGGTGTCGTACTACTATCAATCAAGGCATACATAATAATGCCTGCGCCTAACATTAGAATACCTGACTGAATAACATCCGTCCAAATAACTGCTGTTATACCGCCCATTACGGTATAAATTAGCGCAATAATAGTGACAATAAATATTGCCGTAATTTCTGGAATGCCGGTTATAAAACTAAGCACAATAGAAGTAGCGTAAAGTACTGCTGCCGAGCCCATAGTTTGAGATACCAACCAAATACCAGAAACTAATGCTCGCGCTTTTTTACCAAAACGTTTTTCCTGATACTCGTAAATTGAAGCAACACCAGCATTGTAAAAAAATGGAAAGAAAAAGGTAATTACAGCAATAATTACAAGAGGATAGTTTAAGTGAATAGCAATAACCGATAAGCCATCTTTATATGCCCATGCCGGCGCACCTAAAAAGGTTAAAGCACTCACATAAGTGGCTATAACAGAAATACCTATTGCCCACCAAGGGGTGGTTTTTTGACCAAGATAAAAGTCGTCTGATGAGCTTACTTTTTTACTTACTACATAACCTAATAAAAGATTACCGAGTATGTAAACAATTAATATCGTCCAATTTAGAGCGCCAAATTCTGTCATATCCTTCTCTCTTTATTATTATGTATTAGTTTCTTAGTTGACTTCGAAGTCAATTAAACATAGCATTGTTTAAAATAATATGAAAGCAGATATTATCCAATTTTAATGTAAATAGTTAACTGTAAACATACAATTAAATGATGGGCTATTGATCTATAGAATAGGATTTTTTTTCAATTTAAAGCACTTAATCACATAGATTATTTTATTGAAAAACGCTTATTGAAGAGTAAACCGCTTTTAAATGTATCTTTATAGAGCATAAGTTTAGGGTCTGTTGATCTTTCAGGGTTAAATTTTATTCAATTTAAAACGAATTTAATCGCGATGTGAGCTTTGTCTAATAGTTATTCTATTAAAGAAGCGAACAGCAATGAGTAAATTCGTTTTAAATGAACCCAGAGGGCAGTACCTGTTTGAAATTTATACGTCGTTATCGTATGTTCGAGTAGCTAGCTACACTTCACATACTCTGCCTTGTCTAAATATCAAACACCTTGCTGTAAAAATAACCTCGAAAGATCAACAGACCCTAATGATTATTTTTGTTACTGATTGGGTATAAGTACCATTTTGTTAGCGCATTGGATACTTTTTCGGCCTGCTCTAAAGGTGAAAAGTGCGCACATTCATCTAATAAAACTAATTGACTATTAGGCAATGATTTATGCATATATCGTTGATGCTCAGCATTACAAATTTTGTCTTGCAAGCCGCCTATAATGAGCTTGTCGGCATCAAGTTTTTGTAAAATATGCAGTGAGTCAGGTCTGTCTTCAATTGCCGTAACTTGTGCTTCAAAACACTTTTCGCCTAAAGTTAACGCCATATCAATAATAATTTTTTGGTGCTTTTTATCTTGTTTATATAAGTAATTAGGCATAAAAGTGTTTTGTATTAATATTGCTAATCTACTATCATTCGCTTCTTTAATAAGTGCTGCTCGTCCGGCTTTACGTTCGGGTAAGTCAGCATGACAATTTGAGTTAACTAAGGCGAGTTTAGCGATAAGGTGAGGGTGGGTTTTTGCGACCTCTTCGGCAACAATTCCTCCCATTGAAAACCCTACTAAGGCACAAGGTTTATTATTAGCGGCTTTTATAACAAGGTTTGCCATTTCTTTTAATGTAGATGCCTGCTTAAATTGCACCACAGAAATATTATTACAATGTTTTTTTAGTTGGTTGATTTGGTGGGTAAACATGGCACCTGTACATAAGGTGCCGGGTAAAAATAAAATAGGTAAAGAATGCATATTACATAACCTAATTAAGGTCCTCGTTAGAGCCGCTTTACAGAATTGCCTTTAATTAAGGTGCCCGTTAATACTCGAGCTTCTGGTGGCGAATCAGGGTGTTCAATATGCTCTATAAGCATGTCTACAGCTGCTTTAACCAATTGCTCTACGGGTTGTTTTACGGTGGTTACTTGATAACTTTCCCAAAAAGAAGAAGCGATGCCATCAAAACCCACTACAGACATATCGTTAGGGATATGAATGTTATGGTTTTCTCTCGCTTCATCAATTACTCCAATTGCCATACTGTCGTTACTGCATATTACGGCATCAGGTGCAGGGTTTTCGGATAACCATTGCGCTAAACAATCTCTTCCCGATTGGTATGTGTAATCACCATAAAGCGCATGAACATTTTTCTCACCTGACTTGTTTAGTAAGTCGAGGGCTATTTCTCTGCGTTCATTGGCTACATCAGAATCTATTGGGCCAGAAAGCACTAAATAAGATTGAGGTTTACTCAGGCTTAACTCAGCAAGTAGTTGTTTAATACCTTGTTCATGATTGCAACACACTGTGTTGGTTGACGCATCAGGAACATTTCTATTATAGAGCACTACGGGTACATTATGTTGTTCAAATTGTGCTAAGCGTTTGCTTTCAAAATGGGCAGCAAGTGCGATAACGCCATCTACTTGGAAAGTCCATATTTGTTCAAATAATTCATCTATTCCATCGGCATCATCTAAAGTAAATAATAAAACTCGTTTATTACGAGCCGCAAGCTGTTTACTTACTTGCGAAAGTACTTCTGGGTAGTTTTCGTTTGCTCTTGAGGATACGATAACAGCAACCATGCCAGACTGTTTGGTAATTAACATTCTGGCAATAGCATTAGGTCTATAACCCATTTTATTAGCGGTTTCGGTAACCTTATCGCGTGTTTTTTGAGAAACACTTAAACCAGGTCTAAATACCCGAGACACTGCTGATTGCGATACACCGGCTTCACGAGCAACATCATAAGAAGTTACTTTTTTATTTTTAATCAATACTTACCCTTTATATCTTCTCAAACGAATATCGGCTTGCTCCTTATGACCAGCAAAACCTTCTACGGCACAAAGTCTTGAACAATATTCACCTACCACAACTGAGGCTTCTTCTGTCGCACTTTGAAAGGTACAGGTTTTAATAAATTTACCCACCCATAATCCACCAGTATAACGTGCCGCCTTACGAGTTGGAAGAGTATGGTTAGTACCAATACACTTATCACCATAGGAAACATTTGTTTCAGGGCCTAAAAATAAAGCACCAAAATTACGCATATTTTCTTTAAAATAAGGGATGTTTTTTGTCATGATCTGTACGTGCTCAAATGCTAAGTCGTTGGCAACTTCAATCATTTCTTCATAGGTATCACAAACAATAACCTCTCCGTGATCTTTCCATGCAGCACCGGCAACATCAGCAGTTGAAAGAATAGTTAACTGCCTTTCAACCTCAGCTATGGTTTCGTGGGCTAATTTTTCACTGTTCGTTAACAAAATAGCAGGAGAAGTAGGTCCATGCTCAGCTTGCCCTAATAAGTCAGCGGCACATAATTCACCGTCAACACTTTCGTCAGCAATAACTAACGTTTCTGTAGGACCTGCAAATAAATCAATTCCTACGCGACCAAATAACTGACGTTTCGCTTCAGCAACAAATGCATTACCCGGACCAACAATCATATCTACCGGCGCTATAGTTTCAGTACCAATTGCCATTGCAGCAATGGCTTGTACACCGCCAAAGCAATATATTTCGTCAGCACCGGCTAAATCCATTGCAACAACAATCGCTGGCGATGGTTTACCATTAAAAGGTGGAGCCGCAGCAATAACACGCTTAACCCCCGCAACTTTTGCCGTAACTACACTCATGTGAGCTGACGCCACTAAAGGATATTTTCCGCCGGGTACATAACAGCCAACACTTTCCATAGGAATATGTTTATGACCTAAAATTACGCCGGGTAGGGTTTCAACTTCAACGTCTTTCATTGAATCGCGTTGAATTTGAGCAAAATTGCGTACTTGCTCTTGAGCCCATTTAATATCTTCAATTACGCTGTCTTCAAGTTCGGCATAACAGGCTTTAATTTCTGCTGGGGTTAGTCTAAAAGATTCAGGCTCCCATTTATCAAAAGTTTTTGAATATTTAGCAACGGCTTTGTCGCCGTCAGTTTCAATAGCTTCAATAATGTTTTCTACTGTGGTTTTAACGGACTGTAGATAATCTTTTTTTTCTTCTTCTTGTTTGCCTTTTTTAAGGTACTTTATCATTTTGATGCCTCCGGATTGTGTGCTGTTAATTTATACATATTTAACGTATTAACTTGAACTTAATTAAATCCTACGTAATAATGACTTCGAATGCAATAATTGATTTTAGGATTAAAAACGATGGGTTTTGATAAAAATTTGTTCCTCAATAAAAAAATATTAATTGCCGGTGCAGGTAAGGGTATTGGCTTAGCTTGTGCTGCTATGGCTGCTGAATATGGTGCAGACGTTATTGCCGTTGCTAGAACTGAAAGTGATTTAGATAAGTTAGTAGCACGCTACCCTAACAACATAACCCCGTGGGTCGCAGATGTAACCCACGAAAATTTTTATCAAAGAGTACGTGAGTTACCCAGCTTAGATGGGCTAGTTAATAATGCCGGCATTAATCGCGTAGGTTTAATGCAAGAACAAAGCAATGAAAATATAGATGCAGTGATCGATTTAAATGTACGAACTCTTTATAAAATTTCTCAGGCGGCAATTACCCCAATGAAACGAGCTAAAGCTGCTTCAATTGTGAATATGTCTTCTCAAATGGGCTTTGTTGGCTCGCAAGGGCGTACTTTATATTGCATGAGTAAGCACGCCGTTGAGGGCGTAACTAAAGCAATGGCCGTAGAATTAGCCGATCACAATATTCGAGTAAACACCGTTGCACCTACTTTTGTACTAACTCCCATGACTGAACCCATGTTTGAAGATGAAGCGTTTAAAGAATTTGTATTCACCATGATCCCTTTAGGGCGTTTAGCCAAAGTAGAAGATATAGCCAATAGTTGTACCTTTTTACTAAGCGATTTAGCCTCAATGATCACAGGCACCAGTATAAAAGTAGATGGTGGTTGGACTGCCCGTTAATTCAAAGTCGCTACAAAAGCGTTTAAAAATTTGTACACCCTTTTGCTTAACCATTAGGGTCTGTTGATCTTTCGAGGTTATTTTTACAGCAAGGTGTTTGATATTTAGACAAGGCAGAGTATGTGAAGTGTAGCTAGCTACTCGAACATACGATAACGACGTATAAATTTCAAACAGGTAC
>Ga0209303_1001231_pt1 | contig 16413 bp, 8 predicted proteins | sample SidtaG_3_FD_187449 | JGI IMG/M metagenome (GOLD analysis project Ga0209303, IMG submission 187449) | Marine algal microbial communities from Sidmouth, United Kingdom - Sidmouth_Asex1 metaG (SPAdes) (version 2) | ecosystem: Host-associated > Algae > Red algae > Unclassified | place: Sidmouth... | reverse complement strand
ACACGCGGCTGATCCGGCTGCAGTGCTATGAGGGGCTGGACGCGCAGCACGCGCTGTACGACTGGGACTACCGGCGCCAGTTGCTGGCGATCCAGCTGACGCGCGATGGCTCGTCCGGTGGCTCGTCCGGTGCCCGAACCGATGCGGCGGGCGGGATCGATGTGGCCCGCGCCAGCGATGCGCTGTACGACGAGCGCTTCCTGGTGCGCCGGCCGGTGCTCGAAGCGATTGCAAGCCCGACACCGGTGGTGCTGCTGATCGACGAGATCGATCGGGCCGACGAGGCGTTCGAGGCGCTGCTGCTGGAGGTGCTGTCGGATTTCCAGGTCAGCATCCCGGAGCTGGGCACCATCGAGGCGGTGTCCCGCCCGCTGGTGATCCTGACCTCCAACGGCGTGCGCGAGCTCAGCGATGCGCTGCGCCGCCGCTGCCTGTACCACTATCTGGCCTACCCGGACGAGGCGAAGGAGCGCGACATCGTGCGCGCCCGGCTGCCGGACGTGGACGCCGGACTGGCGGCGGAGGCGGTGCGCGTGGTGCAGGCGCTGCGCGAGCGCGGCATGCGGCGCACGCCGGGCATCGCCGAGACGCTGGACTGGACCGCCTCGCTGGTGCGCCTGGGCGTGCGCCGCCTGGACGCCGACCCGGACACGGTCGCCGCCAGCCTGAGCGCGCTGGTGAAGACGCGCGAGGACCGGGCGATGCTCGATCGTGCGGACGGCGGGCTGGCAGGCGTCATGGCCGAAGCCACCGCAGGCGCACCGCCTCGGTAGTGGACGACGAGCTGCCGATCGAGCCGCGCGAGCAGCCGGTCGCCCCGCTGGACCGGCTGATCGGGTTCGCCGGCTTCCTGGCCGCCAACGGCATCCCGGTCGACCCGGGCGCGCAATTGGACGCGCTGCGCGTCGCCGCCCTGACCGGGCTGTCCGCCCGTGTCGCGCTGCGTTGCGCACTGCGCGCCTGCCTGACCAGCACGCCGGCATCGTTCCAGCGCTTCGATGCGCTGTTCGATGCCTACTTCCAGCCGAACGGGGAGCGGGCGGACTTCGCCGGTGTGGAGCGCCCCGATGCGACCGCCGGCGGCATCTCGCGGGTGGCCGCCCGGAAGCTGCTCGGCATGGCCGGTACCTCCGAGAAGCAGCGCCAGGAGGAGGAGTTCTTCGGCGCTGGCGACTTCAAGGCGCTGTCGCTGGCCGACTTCCGATTCGTATTCGACCCGCGGCAGATGCAACGGGTCGAGCGGCTGGTCGACGAGATGGCGCGACGTGCGCGGCGGCGGGCCACGCGGCGTTATCGGATCGCCTCGCAAGGCGCGCAACTGGACATGCGCCGCACCCTGCGCCGATCGCTGGGCACTCACGGGCACCCGGTGGAGCTGCGCTATCGAACCCCGCGCCGCCGGCTCGAACGCTTCGTGCTGCTGCTGGACATCAGCCAATCGATGGACGTGTACGCCCGCTTGTTCCTGCGCTTCGTGCGCGTGCTGATGACGGTGTTCACCGAATCGCACGCGTTCACGTTCAACACCGATCTGGTGCGGCTCGGCCGGGGGCACGCGAAGCTGTCGGAACGCGATTTCGAAGCCGTGATGAACGACACCGGCAAGGGCTGGCTGGGCGGTACGCGCATCGCGCACGCGTTCGAGACCTTCGAGGCCGAACACGCCGCGCGTTTGCTGGACCGTCGTACCACGCTGGTGGTGTTCAGCGACGGCTGCGACACCGCGAAACCCGAGCGGCTGGCCGAGATCACCCGACGGCTCGGCCAGCGCCCGCGAAAGCTTCTGTGGATCAATCCGCTGCTCGGGCGCTACGCGCCGGAACAGGAGAATCGCTGGATGGACCCTGTCGCCCCGCATGTGGATGCGTACCTGTCGGCGCACTGCCTGGACAGCCTGGCGGCGCTGGAGCGCGAGCTGCTCGACTGAGCGATCCGGACGGGCCGCTCGTACCCTGTCGGCTCGTTCGACGCCGTCGATGTGGTCGATCCGTTTTGCGCGGATGTTCCGCGCGGATACGGACTTGTCATATCCCGCCGAACGTCGGGCGACGCGATCTATACTTTTTACTCGTTGACGATAGCGTGAACCAGCACGCAAAGTGATCCCAGGTCGTCGATCCGGTTTGCTCCGGGAATGGAAGCGGAAAGCGGTCGCGACACGGTCTTCACATCGCCCGTCATGAAGACGTCGGCGATGGCCATGGCTTGATGTATGTCGGATAGGCGAAGCCTGTTGCCGGGAAGTTCGGTCGAGCAGGACGGCGAGCGCTCGGGTGTTCCGGTGGGTACATCACCCGTGCCCGGCATCGGGGCCGGCTGTCCGGATCGCACGCCAGGGTGCGGTCCCAGCAGACTTTGCCGGGTTCCCGGACGAAAGGGCCGTGTCTTGCCATCAGTGTCTCGTCGGTTCAAGTCCGACGGTTCAAGTCCGAGCCAGACCCAACCAGAGCAGAGGAATTCCAGATGGATGTCAAGGATCTCATGGGTGTCGTCGTCGACGAGCTCTATGCCGGGCTGACCGGTGGTTCGGCGGAGCTGCCGTTGCCACCGCGCACCAGGATCAACTGGGTGCTTCCAGGCATTCCGCTGCACGAGAGCTTCTTCGACTTCGCCATTGCCGGTCCCTATGCCGGACCGGGTCCGGCCACGCTCGAGGACTTCGAGAAGCTGATGCACGTGATCGCGGGCACCGCTGGTGAGGGCGACGGCGACGGCGACAGTGACGATGGTGGTGCCGGTGCCGGTGCCGGTGCCGGTGCCGGCGCTGGCCCGGCCGATGCCGAACCGTTGTCGCGGGCACAGGTTCTCGAGGAGGCCAAGCGCATGTACCAGCAGCACCTGCTGGGCAGCTGGGAGCAGTGGTCCCGTCTGGTCGACTTCATCCCGTTGATGAATCCGACGACGTCGGAGTCGGCGTGGAGTTCCTCGGACGACAACGGCTCCCAGGGGCACAAGGGCGTGGTCTACGGGCAGGCCGGTCAGACCCTGAGTCAGGTCTACAAGGATACGCTGGAGCGCTGCCACGTCGCCGACGAACCGCTGACCGACCAGCAGAAGGCGGTCATCGAGCGAATGCGCAAGCTGCTGCAGGTCGAGGTCGAACGCGAGGATTTCCTGACCGGCGAGATCAAGAAGGACATCGTCGACAGTCCGGCCATGACGCTCTACAACGACAAGAAGCTGGCCTACGAGAACGCGGTGGCCGACTACGGCGCGCGCCTGGCGCGTTCGCAGACCGGCACCGCGGCGGACCTGATCGAGTGGAGCCGCACGGGCGGCATCTACAAGCAGCGTGCGATGCAGGCGCGACGCGACTGGACGTCCACCGGCAACAAGAACGCCATAGAGGAGGCACAGGCCGCGATCGCCCACATCACCGGCGGCAACATGGTCGCCTGGAAGCAGGCACTGCTCGAGAACGTCCAGGAGATCGAGGAGAACATGCAAGGCTCCTTCGGCTATCCGTTCTTTCCGTCGATGCCGTTGCCCGGTGCGTTCGCGCGTAGTGACGGGTGGACGAAGTACAACCAGCGTAACCTGAAGCAGAAGGTGCAGAGCAGCGCTTCGTCGCATTCCGCCGGCGCCTCGTTCGGGTTCTCGCTCGGCTTCTTCTCGATCGGGGGCTCCGGTGGCACCAGCCGTCAGGAGCGCGCCCTGTCGATCGAGCGCGACGATTTCGGCATGGAGTTCGAGTACACCCAGGTGGAGATTTCGCGCCCGGCGTTCAACCCGAACTTCTTCCTGTCGCGCGGCTGGAAGCCTCGTGACAGCTTCATCGCGGATTACGAGGAACGGCATTCGGACGGCAAGGACAATCCCTCCGGCGCGCTCATCGGCTATCCGACCAAGGCGCTGTTCGTGCGCAACCTGCGCATTCATTCCAGCGAGCTTGCGCGCACCATGCGCGATCTGCGAAGCAGCGCGGGCGGTGGTGGGGTGCTGGGAATCGGTCCGTTCATGATCGGCGGGAGGTACCAGCAGAAGAACCGAGAAAGCGAGAGCAACCTGGAGATCGACACGGCCGGGATCACGGTGAAGGGCATGCAGCTGGTCGCCTTCCTATCCGCCCTGTTTCCCTACACGTCGAACCCCAATCCCGACGTGCAGAACTGGATCTGATATCCGATGCAACAGGGTCTCAGCATCGGCCTCGGCGCCTGGATCGATCGGCAGCACGGTCAGGGCGGACGCCCGGCGCTGCCGGCAGCCCCGATTCCGTTCCGCCTCAGCCACTTCGGCGAGCTGAGCGACCCGGAAGACCTGGTGCGCGCGATCGAGCTGTCGCTGCTCGCCAATCGGCTCGAGCACGGCTGGCAGCAGGGCGCGGGCGGGGTGCCGGTCTACCTGTGGGATCGTCATCGACAGGTCATCGGCACCATGGAAAGCGCCGTGTCCACGCTGAGTCAGGCCCAGCGAGAGGCGCTGGCCGCGGCCGATGCCGTGCTGTACGGACCGGACGGCTTCTCCATCAGCGATCGCTACGCGATGTACGACGAGACCCGCCGCATCCACGAGGATCTGGTGCTGGCGGGTGCGGCGCCGGCCGATGTGCAGATCGCCTTCGGCAACTGGGTGTCGCTGGGCCACAAGCAGGAGGTCGAGATGGCACTGGCCACCAAGACGACCCTGGAGCGCGGCACCTCGCGCCTCATCGCGGCCAGTGACGTGACCCGGATCGATGTCGCGCTTGACAGCCTGGGCGGCGACACGCCCTTCGTGCCGACGCTGTTCACGCCGCTGTCCGCCGTGTCGCCCGACTTCTGGACCGAAGCGGAGGTCGACTTCCAGGCACTGGAGGATGCCATCCCGCCCGAGATACCGCGCACCGCGTGGGCACGGTTTCGCGCTCGAAAGAGCGGCAGCGTCCGCTTCCGGTTCGTCGCCGTGGATCTGCAGCGCGGATGGTTCTCGCCCGAGATCTATGCGGCCGACGACTGGCGCACCGCCACACCGGTCGCGGACGGCCAGGGCGGCCAGGATGACTCGGGCAGTCTGCCCTCGTACTACGCCAGGCTCTACCTGGCGCAGGTTCTCGATCTGAACAGCGGCGCGGTCCCGGTCGCGTCGCCGCCCGCCAAGCCGACGGTCGGCTTCATCCAGTTGCCGCCGGCCGTGCTGTCGAACAGGCTGCAGGCGGCGACGGTGTCCGCACGGGTCAAGCCGGTCTTCGCCACCGTCAAGCCGAGTCTGGCGAAGGCTCGCATCCGCCCCGATGGCCGCCATGCAGGCGCTGCCGCCGGCAAGTCTCGCGGCGTCTCGCTCGCGCGGCCGACGAGCCTGAAGGCGGCGACCGTGTCGGCCGTGGCGCTCCAGCACGTGGTCGCAGGCCAACGCGTTTCGCGTCTCGAACTGAAGCCGCACATCCGGCTCGGCGTGCACGGTCGAATGTCCAAGATCCAGTCCCTGACGGCCAGCCTGGCGATCAGCAAATTGACCTATGCGCAGGCGCACCTGACCGTATCGACCCCGGCTGCGCCACCGGCTGCGCCACCGGCGGCCCGTCCCGCCTACCTGGTCGGATTCGGCCGGGCCAACCTGCCCGCCTGCCCGAACCCGAATCCGAATTACCAATGGCCTTGAGCGGCCCCGACCCATTCGAAGGAGACTGACATGCTCGTGTCCAACCGTTTCACCAAGACCGTCACCGAGTCCACCGGTGCGCGGCTGGTGCAGGTGCTCGACAATTCCAGACCCGTGACCCGTCGCGAACGCTCCCGCGGTACGGTGACCGCCGTGCAGGCGGCGTTGTCGGACCTGAACCAGGGGTACCTGGCGTCGGCGGAGGTCGACGGCTTCTTCGGGTCCCGCACGGCGCGTGCGGTCGAGGCGTTCCAGCGCGACTACGGTCTGTTCGCCGACGGCGTGGTGGGTCGTCAGACGTTGACCGAACTGGACACGATCTGGTCAGGCGACCTGTTCCGCACGCCGCAGGGCATGTCGATCCATGTCGGGGTGAACGTTGTCGATGCCGGACACTACGGCAGCGAGTATCCGCTCAAGGCCTGTGTCAACGATGCCGTGGCCTTCCAGCACATCGCACGCGCGCTCGGCTACGACGATGTGCTGCTGACCGACGAGCGCGCGACCACCTCGTTCTTCACCTCGGCACTTCGTCAGGCCGCGACGAACCTGTTCTCCGGGGACTCCCTGTTCGTCTCGTTCTCCGGGCACGGCTCGCAACTGGTCAACATCTCGCCCGACGACGAGACCGACGGCATGGACGAGACGCTCTGCTTCCACGATCGCATGATGATCGACGACGAGATCTACGCGCTTCTGTCCGAACTGCGTCCCGGGGTGAACGTGTCCATGCTCTACGACAGCTGTCACAGCGCCACCGTCAGCCGCATGCTGGTGTCCGGCGGCCCGGCGCAAAGAGGCGATGCGGACATGGACGGCACCCGTGAGCGCACCCTGAACTCGATGATGCGTCGGATCAGCGCCTTCGATCCCGAGCTGGCCGAGAGCACCGCCCCGGGCGATGCCTCCGACGAGAAGCGTTTCGTGCCGTTCACCGCGAAGGGGCTGCAGAAGGCGCTCGACGGGGACCTGGCGAAGCAGGTCGCGCAGGCGCCGATGTCGCGCGCCGCGGTGGCCGAGATCGTGGATGCCGTCGTCGAGACGGCGCTGGACGTCGAGAGCGCGGACAGCCGCTTCATCGAGCTGGGCGAGACCAACGGGCCGGGCGGCATCTACGATCGCAACCGGGCGGTCTACGACGCGGTGCGCAGCATCGTCGGTGATCGGGAGCAGCTCGACCTGGAATGTCACGTGGTCGCCTTCTCGGCCTGCCAGGACAACCAGACCACGCTCGACGGTTCGGTGAACGGTCTGTACACCGGCAACGTGCTGTCGACCTGGGCGGATGCCGGATTCACCGGCTCGATCCGGCAGATGCACGACCGGCTGGTGGCCGAGAGCCCGTCCTCGATCACGCCGGCGCTGCACACCTACGGCGGTCCGCGTGCCGCGTCCCGCGTCCACGAGCGCCCGTTCGCGTTCTGACGTCGAGCGGGTCATGCGCGGTCATGACGCGCAGCGGAGGTGAGTCTTGAGAATCGTCATTCCGAACGCTGTCGTCATCGAAGGCGATCCCTCCGAACCGCCCGTCGAAGAGGGTGTCGACGACGTCGTCGCGATCAGGCAGAAGCACGCGGCCCGGGTGGGCAGCACGCGCTCGCCGGGCGGGCCGCTCGTGGTGGACGTCGGCGAGGACGACATCGTCGAGATGACGTTCGAGGACAACAGCCGCTGGTTCCTGGACCGTGCCGAGCTGTCGCGACTGCACCGAGGCAGGGCGGACGTGTCTCGCGGTGCGCCGCCGATCGATGGCGAGATCATCATCGATGACACGCTGTTCCCGGATGAGCGCTCGCGCGGCCTCGTCGGGCAAGCCCTGCTGAAGCTGCGGGTGCTCGTGGTCACGCTGGCCAGGCGCATCGAGCACATCGCCGACGATCGTTCCGATGGCGCGGACGATGCCTCGCTCGGCGGGCCGCTGCAGTCGCTGATCATCGATCCGATCGCCTCCGGCATCGCTCGAAGGCTCGAACGCCGGCTCATCGAGAACGGGGCGAGCCGGCTGTGCCGGGTGAGTTTCGAGCAGGATGAAGCCGGAGCCCTGGCGCTCCGGCTCGAGACGCTCGCCTCGATGCCGGACCCGGGCGAATCGAGCGGGCGCGTCCTGCTGCTGCTGCACGGCACGCTGTCGTCCACCCAGGGCAGCTTCGGGGACCTGTGGGACACCCGGCCCGACGAGATTGCCCGGCTGCGGGAGCACTTCGGCGAGCGCATCTACGCCTTCGAACATTGCACCCTGAGCGAGAGTCCGGTACAGAACGCGCTGCAGCTGGCGCAGACCTTGCCGCCGTCGATCGAGCTGCACCTGCTGTCGCATTCGCGTGGCGGGCTGGTGGGCGAGCTGCTGTGCCGCGGCACCCGCGACGGCATCGATGCCTTCTCGTCCGACGAGCTGAAGATGTTCCAGGTGCAGCGCGATGCCGCTCGGGTGTCCGCCTCGGGTTCGGGCATCGACCGACGTGCGTTGCAACGTCACCACGCGCGCGAACTGGACAGGCTGAAGGCGCTCAACCAGGCGCTGTCCGAGCGAGGGCTGCGCATCGCGCGGTTCGTTCGCGTCGGTTGTCCCGCGCGGGGTACCACGCTTGCATCCGGTCGGTTGCACCGCTGGTCCAACCGCTCGCTGAACGCCATCGGACGGGTGTCCGGCCAGACGCTGAACCCGCTGTACCGGGCGTTCGAGGCCTTCACGCTGGGCATGCTCAAGGCCAACGCCCGGCCCGACGTGCTGCCCGGGCTGCAGGCACAGATGCCGGACAGTGCGCTGGTCCACGTGCTGAACCACGGCGATACGCCGCTTGTCGCCGATCTGGCGGTCGTCGCGGGCGATCTGAACGCTGCCGGAGGGCTGAACTGGAAGCGCATACCGGTCTGGTTCACGGACCGGTTCTACGGCGGCCAGAACGATCTGGTCGTCAACACCGCCTCGATGGACGGCGGCAGCGCTCGCAAGCACGGCATACGCGAGCTGCGCGTGGCGGGCGAGCACGTCAATCATTTCTCCTACTTCGCCAACGCCGATTCCTGCGGTCAGCTCGTCAGCTACCTCATCGGTCTTCGGACGCCGCGCTTTCGCACCATCCAGCGCAACGACGAGGTGGTCATCGCGCGGGGCGGCCCGCCCGAGCATACCGGCGATCGTCCGGTGCTCGTGCTGGTGCCCGGCATCCTGGGCAGCGAGCTGAAGCTGCGTGGCAAGCGGGTGTGGGCCCATCCGAGCCGACTGCTGCGCGGGCGCATCACCGACCTGCACATCGGGGCCGACAACGTGCGCGCGAGCGCCGTGATGGATCGTGCCTACGGAGCGTTCGTGCAGGAGTTCTGCAAGAGCCACGATGTCCATGTCGCCCCGTACGACTGGCGGCGCTCGCTGGGCGAATCGGCCGAGAGCCTGTCCGCGCTGATCATGGGCATCGTCGATGCGCAGGTGGCGGACAACCGCATCCAGCCGATCCGCATCGTGGCGCACTCCATGGGCGGGCTGGTGACCCGCACCCTGATGGCCACCCGTCCCGATACCTGGCAACGGGTGTGCGAGCGGCCCGGTTCGCGGTTCATCATGGCGGGCACGCCCACCAACGGCTCCTACGCGATCAACCAGCTCGTGTGCGGAGAGCTCGACACGATCAGGCTGCTGGCGCTGGCCGACCTGAAGAACACGCGGCGCGACATCACCGATCTGGCCGCCGCCTTCCCCGGCGTCGCCACGATGTTGCCCGGCTTCGGCGAGCTGGACTGGCTGCACGAGTCGATCTGGCAGGAGATCGATGCCGGTGCGGCCAATCCGGACTGGAGCCCGATCGCCGCACCGCTGATCAAGGCGGCAAGAAACGAACGGCGCCGGTTGCTGGACACCCCGCTCGATCCTGCGCTGGTCACCTACGTGGCCGGTCAAGCCGATCGAACGCCCTCGGACGCCTTCTTCGATCCGTCACGCGGGGGCAGGATCCGCTTTCACTCTACCCCCTCGGGCGACGGGCAGGTCACCTGGGAGCACGGCATTCCGGCCAACCTGACGAACGTGTACTACCAGCCCAGTGCGCACGGCTCGCTGCTGGCGGCACCGAAGCACTTCGCCGCCTGGGCGGAGCTGCTCGACAGCGGGCGCACCACGACGCTGTCGCGCCACGCGCCCGAGGTTTCCGGGGCGCGAGGCGCGGACGGGTTCGAGACGCCGCAGATCCTCGAATCCGACGCCATCGACTACCTGCCCGATGCCGATACCTTGCTGGAGATGGCGCTCGGCATGGAGCCCGGCGAACGGGACGCATCTCCACCGGCGGGGTCCTTCACCGTCAAGATCGCGCACGGGGATCTGGCGTTCGCTCACCACCCGGTGGCCGTGGGGCACTATGCCGGCGAGCCGATCGTGGGTGGCGAAGCGGCGCTGGATCGCGTGCTCGACTACCGGCTGACCGAGCGACATCTCATCGGCCAGTACCCCGGCAACATCGGTACCGGCGCGATCGTGTTCGCGCCTTCGCGCCGCGACTATCCCGAGGGTGCGCTGGTGGTGGGGCTGGGCGAGATCGGCGAGCTGTCGGCCGGCATGCTGCAGCGCTCGTTGACGGCCGCCTTCACCGACTACCTGCTGGAGATGCGCGACTGGTGGGCCATGCGCCCGGACGAGGACCGTACGCCCGAAGGGGCGAAGCTGTCGTCGCTGCTGATCGGTACCGGCATCGCCGCGTTGCCGGTTCGGGACAGCGTCGGTGCGATCCTGCGAGCGGTGGTGGCCGCGAACCGGGCCTGCGCGCAGGCCAGCGTGGCGAACGTGCAGCTCATCCGGGAACTGGTGTTGATCGAGCAATGGCAGGATCTTGCGCTGCAGGCAGCGGATGCCGCCACCAGCTGGTCGAAGCTGTTGCCCGAAGTCGATGTCTTCGAGGAACTGATCGAGAGCAGCGGCGGTCGCCGGCGCAGCCACTTCCAGGCCAACAACGACTGGTGGCACTCGATCAGCATCCGTCAGGGCGACTCGGCCGACGAGTACGTGTTCGATGACTACACGCGCAGCGCCCGAAACGAGCTGACCCGCGAACCGATCGACCGCAAGTTCATCGACCGGTTCGTCGACCAGATCATCAACACCACGCGCACGAAGCGGGGCGCGCAGGCCGGTCCGCAGCGTGCCCTGTTCGAGCTGCTGCTGCCCAGGGGCATCAAGCGCCAGGCGCCGGACTCGGACAAGCTGCGCCTGATCCTGGACGAGCACACGGCGCACATCCCGTGGGAGATGCTCATCGACGGCTGGGCACCGGGCGATACGCCGCTGGTGGTGTCCAGGCAGGTGATCCGACGGCTCGCGCTCGAACAGTTCAGGGATTCCCCCGAGCTGGCTCGCGGGCACCGTGTCCTGATCGTGGGCGATCCGCCGAGCGGTGACGATCCCTACCCGGTGCTGCCCGGCGCCCGCCGCGAGGCTCAGCGAGTGGTCGAGACGTACGAAAGCCGGCAGCCGTTCGAGGTCGTGCCGCTGATCGCCGATGAGCGGACGCCGAGCGACGGTACCGACCTGGCGCTGGCGATCGTCCAGGCGCTGTGCTCGGACGCATTCCGCATCCTGCACTTCGCCGGTCACGGCTCCTATCACCGGGAAGGTAGCGAGCGCGCCGAGGACGATGCCGAGCAGGAGGGCATGATCATCGGGGAGGGTCTTCGTCTGACGCCCACGCTGATCAGCAAGATGCGCAAGACGCCGTCGCTGGTGTTTCTCAACTGCTGTCACCTCGGGCTGGTCGAGCAGCGCTCGGCGCACGGCAGGGTTCGGTTCAACCGGATCGCGGCGAACCTGGCGACCCAGTTCATCCGCATGGGCTCGCGAGCGGTGGTGGCTGCCGGCTGGGAGGTCGACGACAGCGCCGCCGAACACTTCGCCGCCGTGTTCCACGAGCGCATGGCAGGCAACGCGACGCTGGCCGAGGCCATCCACGCCGCGCGCCTGTCCACCCACGACAAGCATGCGGACCGCAACACCTTCGGCGCCTACCAGTGCTGGGGCGATCCGGAATTTCGTCTGGATCCGATCGGCCGGCTGCGAGATGCCCGGACGGGACTCGTTCGTTACGCATCGCCGCACCGCTACACGCTCGAAGCGGCCAACCTGTGCAACGATGCCCTGACGGCCAGCGAGCCCAGGCGTGCATCGCTCGATGCGAGCGCCAAGCGCCTGCTCGCATCGATGATCGATCAGTACGGCGACCCGTGGCACAGTCCGGATCGTCGCGATCGGGCCTGGCACGCCGAACGTGTGCGGGCGCTGGCAGGCCTGGGTCGCGCCTTCGGCGAACTGGGCGAGCTGCCTTCGGCCATCAGGCTGCTGCGGGTGGCCTATCGCCTGGACGCCTCGGCCTTGTCCGTCAAGGATCTGGAACAGCTGGGCAGCTTCGAGTGCCAGTACGCGGTGTTCCTGCCCGAGGATGCGGACGCCCGCGACGAGTTCGGTACGCAGAAGCAACTGCTGACGACCGGACGTCGCCGGCTGGCAAGCGTGCTCGAGCAGCACCGCAACAGCGGACAGCTCTATGGTCAACGGACGATCCTCTGCCTGGTGGCCAGGGGCGCCAAGCGCGAGGCGATGCTGCTCAGGAAGACCTCGACGGTGGGGCTGCGCCGCGCCTTGCTCGAGATGCGCCACTACTACGGCATCGGGTGGTCCGGCGAACAGGTCGAGGCGAACGAGGCGACCACGCTCCAGACCTACATCAGGCTGGCGGCGCTCAATCGCGAGCCACCCAACGACTACGCGTTCGGCAACTTCGCGCTCGCCTGCATCGTGCTTCGCTGGCACGACGAACAGGCCACTCGATGGCCCGACGCGTTCGTGGATCTGGTTCGCGAATACACCACGTCGGCCCTGGCGCAGAAGGAGCGCGCCGGCGATTTCTGGATGGCGACGCGTGGCATGCAATCGCTGATGCTGCCCTACCTGGACACCGAGCTGGCCGACGCGGTCGGGTTCCCCGGCAACGCCTCGACGCCGGAGGAAGTGATCGCCCTGGTGGATGCCCAGTTCACCACTGTCGATCGGCGCTTCGGCAGCGTTCGCCAATGGGCCACGATCGAGGACCATCTGAGGTTCGTGGCCGACATGCTCGACAAGAAGCCGGGTGGCCAGGACGAGTCGATGGATCGGGCGCGCGCCGAGGGCATCGCGCGCATCACCGAACGGGTGAGGGTGCTGAAGAGAACGTGATCGATCGGGACTCGCTCGACCAAGCCGTCGGGCAGACCGGTCCTGACGATGATCCTGAAGTGATAAAACGAGAACTGCTCAACACTTTTGGACAGTTGACACCGAGCAAGGCCGAGAGGGATCGTGACCGACACAGGTCATGACCGCTCGACGGTCGCCGACAGCCGGAGAAGCGCCATGAACCGACAGTCCCCCCGTGCAGGTCGATCCATCAGCCTGATCGTCGGCTGTACCGGCCTGCTTGCCGTCATCGCCCTTTCGTTCGGCGCACTCGAACGCTCGACGGCGACCGAGGCCCTGGCAACGCAACGTCAGGCACTGTCCGACGCGCAGGCTTCGCCGATGACGCAGACGCACGCGCGAGCATGGGCGCCGGAGTGGACGCTGGCCGCGAACTCTGCGTGCAACCCGCGTGTAGCGGTCTGCGAATAGAACGCGACCATGGACATCATCCCGAGCGAGGCGGAATACGCGCTGCTGCTGCTGTTCGGTGCGGTTGCTGTCGCGGTTCACGCGACCGCACTCTACGCCACACCGCTTTCCCAGCCCGATGACGATCGCCTCTCACCGCTGCTGGAGCGGGTCGCGCTTGCATCGATCGGCGGTCCCAGGTCTTACGGAAAAGGCCTGTTCTGCTACCTGGCGATCACCGAGTTCCTCTACCTCGTGCTGTCGTTCTCGTCGGTCATCCTCGACCTTTCCCTATCGGTCACCGGCGTCGAAGGCTCGGTCGGTGCGCTGATGACCGACCCCGCCGAAGTGAACCCGCTGACGCCGATGCTTGCCTCGTCGGTGATCATGACCGTGGGCGGGTTCCGCCCGTTCGCACAGGTCGAGAACGCGATTCGCCGGCTTTCCCATCATGTGGCGGGCATTCCGCATGGGGTGTACGAGGCGCTCGGTCGCGTCCAGACCTTCGCGTTCGATCCGGAACCGCTGCCGCCGTCGCGCGCCGCTTCATCGGCATCGACGGACGACGCGGGTGACGAATCGCACCCTGCCGATTCGCTGCCCGGGCGGGCCGAAGCCGCGGCACGGGCCGCTGGCATGGACGAGGAGGCGGCAGCGTGGCTGGCCGACGATCTGTTGAGCGTTCGCCGTCTGGGCCGATACAGTCACGGCCGGGACGGTGAACGCAGCTGGTCGCAGCAGAGCTTCGCCGCGTTGAGCGGACCGCTACAGATCGTCGTGCCCCGACAAGCAGCGTTCGAGGAGAGGGTGAAGACGTTGCTGGCCGGTGCACCGACGACGAAGCAGAGTGGGCCAGCCACCGAGCACCTCCATGAGTGGCGCTCGATCGCTCGGGAGGCGATCGAGATCAAGAAGGACCTGGCGCTGCTGTTCGCCCTGCTGACCATCAACCAATCGGTGTTGCGCGTCCCGGAGGACGCGAGCGAGATGCGCACGATGGTCGGCCACGTCGCACGACGTCCCACCGGGCAAGACTTCAACCTGCTCGTCGGTGCGACATTGCTCGGTTTGGTGCTCGCCATTCTGCCCTTGCTCGCCTACCACGTTGTTCGCGGACCGGCAGGGGACCTGTTCGGCTATCTTTTCCAGGCAACCGAGACGCGCCAGCCGATGCCCGATGCCATCGGTGGGTGGGGCTCCTATCTGTTCGGGAACCTGCAAAGCAGCCTGAACGTCGCGCTGCGCGACACCGTGGTTTTCGGACTGATCTTCTTCGCGGCGGCAGCGGTGGGACTCAGTTTGCGTTCCAGCCGCATCGCAAGCCTGCAATGGACGTTCTGGCGTGAAGGCGCGTACCCGTTTCGCCAGTATCTTTCAGTGGGTATCATGGCCATGTTGATCGCGTTCCTGTTCTACACGCTGGCGACCTTCTGGTCGTTGGTGGTTCACCCGTCGCTCGGGATGGAGGGCGGACTGCCGCCGCCATCGCTGCTCCGGGACTTCCTGACGCAATACGCCAAATATGTGCTCGTTCCATCGATCGGGTTGATCTGCGCCTGCTACGTTTGCTTCATCGCCGACCGGCACGAAACGTCGAGCGCCAAGCCGAGGGCGGGGAACGGTCAGGACCGGGTACCTGCGCTGTCCGACTTCAGACTTGCGGTGGGCTTCGCGACCTGTTGCGGACTGGTTAACACGCTGGTGCGCATCGAGAACGGATCGGTGACGGGCGTGGGGTCCGCACTGGATGCGTTGCTGGTGCCCGGTGCGATCCTGTGCAGTTGCTTTTACCTCTATGCCTGGCTGCACCGACGGTTGCGCTGGAACCCGGACCGTCAGGCGGGCGGCGAGGCCGGGCCCGGGGTACGGTCCAGCGCTGGAGCCGGATCAGGGACGGGATCCAGGCCCAGGTCCAGACACGAAAGCGCAACGGCGGCACTCTCGTGGTGAGCACGGAGCAGCCGGTGCGGTACCCGAGCCGTGTCGCCGCCACGTCGAGCCGCTTCGCACGGCATTGTTTCTGCCTGCCGATGCTGTTCGTCATGTCCTGCTTGGCAAGCGCGGCAGAGCCGGTTCCGGCCTCGAGCGGTTCCGGGCCCATCGAGGTGCAGCCGGAACGCGTCATCCGGGTCGGCGTCCGAAACGATTCGAAGCCCTTCTCCTACCTGGCGCCGGTCGACGCGACCGAGAAGATCCTTCCCGGTTATCGCGGCTACATGGTGGAGATCTGTCGGCGGGTTCTACGAGACATGGTGGCCAGAGGACCCTTCGAGGGGTTTTCCGTGCGCGCCATCCCCGTCGATGCCGGCGACCGGTTCGACGAACTGTCCGAAGGACGGTTGGAGATGCTGTGTGGCCCGGACAGCATCACGGTGTCGCGACTGCGCAACCACAACGTCTCCCAGCCGCTGTTCCTGTCCGGGATGACCTACGCTTATCATGACCCCAACGCGCCTGGATCGAAGTTCCCGCGTAGCAAGTACTGCGGTCATGTCGTCGGGGTGGTGCGTGGCACCACTGCGCATACGGCCGGCTTGCGCATGCTGGCCGATCGCGATCTTCTGCTGCGCTTCGATCCGGCTCTGGAGATCTATCTCACCAAGTCGCCCGGCATCCTGCGCGGCATCGGAGAAATCAAGCGCGAGGTACGCGCGGAGGGTCTGACCGGTGGAGCGTTCGCGGAGGCGGTGGACGAGCGAATCGGCGTGATGCAGAAGGAACTCGCGCCGCTGTTGAAGACTCATGAATGCCCGCAGGGCTTCACCGGTGGGCTTCCGGTGCGCACCTTCATCGACCACGAGGAAGGAATCGACCAGCTTTGCAAGGGACAGGTTCTCTACTACATCGGCGACTACGACGTGATTCGACGCAAGATCGAGGCGCGCGGCACGTGCCCTGTGGTGCTGGAGCGGTTCACCAGCGAGCGCGAGGTGTACGCAGCCTTCTTCCGGCTGGGTTTTGACGAACCTTCGACCGGCGCGGTCGCGACCGACGGTATCGATGATGCCTTGCTGTACGCGGTGTTCAACCACACGCTGCTTTCCATGATGCAGCCGCGCATCGACATCCTCGAATACGAGTTCGGTCGCGAGTTCGTCGACCTGGAAAAATCCAGAGACCTTCAAGCGTTCTTCGACAGTTTCAAGATCGCCGCCGATCAGTAGCGAGGGACAGCGGGCTGTCAACAGGTCCGGGGCAGGAGGCCGTCATGTATCGGAGACGGCCTC
>Ga0209303_1001228_pt1 | contig 16465 bp, 15 predicted proteins | sample SidtaG_3_FD_187449 | JGI IMG/M metagenome (GOLD analysis project Ga0209303, IMG submission 187449) | Marine algal microbial communities from Sidmouth, United Kingdom - Sidmouth_Asex1 metaG (SPAdes) (version 2) | ecosystem: Host-associated > Algae > Red algae > Unclassified | place: Sidmouth... | reverse complement strand
ATATAGTTCGATAGGACATACAGCTCTAACAAATCAAAAAGGTGTGATGCCAAAGGCGCTGCCTTCGGCATCACACCTTAATCAAAAATAGCCCTAACAGATCAACTGTTAGGGCTATTGATAAAAGGCACAATTTGTTATTTAGCTATACCCGTTCACGCCCACATTGGTTTTGATAAAGTCGCTGCGCTTCTGAGCTTACAAACAACTATAGCGTCAGCAGCGAGCATTAAACCGGCGAGTAGGACCGAACGGCTACCTTTAATTTATGCAGAAAAGCTATCCGCGAAAATCGCCAAGTAGACCGTCGATTGTATTGACAATCGGCCAGTCGAGCACTGAGCCAACTACGTAAACAATCACAACGGCCGCGATAGCGTAGAGCAACATGCGAACGGTACACGTTATCGTTTTCCATATACTGCGTATAATTAGCCACGCGATAAAGATCACAACAATTATAATTAAGAGTGAAATCGGATCCATAAAAACCTCGTTTTGTAACAGTGCTCTAAATGATAGACTAAGGCTAATCTATAAAAATTATTATACAGATTTTATAGGTTTTCTAGAGTAGCTTGCGGCCATGCGGTATATTTTATTTTTTGTAACGGCCTAACCAGATAAAACGAACCAGATAAAACTAAAAGCCAAGAGTAGTCAGAAGCTGATCGATCTCGGCCATCATCGTTGCCTCATCTAGCGTGCCAAACCAAGACTTGATTACATTCTGGTTTTGATCGATGAGTACATATTGCGAGCGGTTGCGCATACCAAAATTATAGCGTGTTTGCGTAACCTGTTGATTGTCGACGTTAAAATTAATTACATCCATGCGATTGCTGAACTGACTTTGGAGCCTGTACACGACAGGTTTATTTCGTTGTCAGGTCGGTCACCAATCTGCATAGCTATTTAGGAACTGTGGTCGCCCTGTTGCGCCAACAAGCGATGCATCCTCGGTTGGGCCGGTGAGCGCCGGGAGAAAGCCCGCAGCCTGTGCAGCGGGTTCAGCCGTCGGTGGCACTGCGGTCGGTAGCACTGCGGTCGGTAGCACTGCGGTCGGCGGCACTGCGGTTGGTGGCACTATGGTCGATGGCACTACGGTCGGTGGCACTATGGTCGGTGGAGGCAGTGGTGTCGATGTCGATAGTAATGCGGTTGGCGGTATTACCGTTGGCGGCACAGCGGTCGGCGGTACTGCTGTTGGTGGTACAGCGGTCGGCGGCGGATCAGTTGGTTGGGGAGCCACCGCAATCGGACCGGTCGAATCATCGTCTTCCACGGCTGGATCCGCAACAGCTGGCGCTGCAACCGAATCGCTTGCGGCCCTGTCAGACTCTGCCGTCTGTGGAAGGTTAATAGACCCACACGCAACTAGCAACAAAAGCGCCAGCGGCAATAGCAGAAGCCATAATGGTCTCTTCATAAATACATCCTTTATCAAATTATTTTGGTTCAACCAGATCTCATGTGGTTGACAGAGTGCATAGCGCAAAATTAGTGCAAATGCACAGTTTAACCATTATACTATAGCGTCCGTAAATGGTACACAGTGTTAGATAGACTACAGAAATTATTGCACAAACATTAAGGCCCAAATATTTAAAAAGAGCATGATTCGCAAAATGGCAAAATAGCCTAACTATCTACAGAGGAATCCATCCATGAACTTTATTGGACTCGATATCGGTAGCTCCTTTATCAAAGGTGCAGTGCTCAACCTAGAAACGCACCAACTCCAACAGATCCACCGCCAACCATTCCCCAATTCCATTGTGGGGTTGCCACCACGCCACTTCGAAGTGGATCCCCAGCAGTTGGTGCAGCAGGTGCGCAGCGTTGTGGAAGATCTGCACACAGTAGCCAAAAACTGTGCCGGTCTTCTCCTGTGCAGCCAGATGCATGGCCTCGTGTTGACCGACAGCAGTTGGCAGCCACTTTCAAACGTGATCACGTGGCGCGACCAGCGAACGACCTTGCCCCATTTGGGTCGCGATAAATCCACATATGAGATGATGCTAGAGCAAATTACGAACGAGGAGCAGCGACAGCTTGGGGGTGGTTTGCGCGCCGGGTTGCCGATCTTTACGCTGGGGTGGCTGGCAGCACATGATAAGCTTCCCGCAGGCAACGTGATCCCAATGTCGCTGCCTGATTTTGTACTCGCTCAACTGTGCGATTCGGCCCTTAGCCCGGGCATCGAACCAACCAACGCAGCCGCGCACGGAGCCTACAATATCGCAACTGCTGACTGGCACCATCCCGTAATCGAGCGCTTGGGGCTAGGCAACTTACAGTGGCCGCCCATGCGTACCATCAGCGACGTCGTTGGTGTGGCAACAATTAACGGGAAATCGCTACCCTGCCATGCGCCCATTGGCGATCACCAAGCCGCGTTGGCTGGTGCATTTATTACGGATCGCGAACTGTCATTGAACATTGCCACAGGTTCACAGGCGAGCTTGCTTGCCAACGAAGTGCGCTACGGCGAGTACGAAATTCGCCCCTTCTTCGATGGGCAACTGCTCAACACAATTGTCAGCATTCCGGCTGGGCGTTCGCTCTCGCTGCTAGTTAATCTATTGACAGAATTAGCGCGTGCCGAAGGCATTGTCCTAGCAGATCCGTGGGCCACAATCGGTGCATCGGTGGATGCGATTGAGCAGACCGACTTGTCGGTCAACATGGATTTTTACGCAGGGACAACGCCAAGCTTGGCCAATATCAGCAATATTCGAGGCGATAATCTATCGGTGGGCCATCTCTTTCGTGCGGCCTTTCAGCGCATGGCAGATGATTATACAGGTTGTGCCAAACGGCTCTCGCCAGATGATGAATGGGAGCGAATCGTCTTTTCGGGTGGCCTTGCACAAAAACTCGTCTCACTACGCGAATTAATCCTTGCCAAGTTTGACCATGAATACCGGATCTGCCAATCAACGGAAGATTCACTTCTGGGCTTGATGACACTTGCTCTCGTTGCCAGCGGCAAGGCGGAGTCTGTGGCAGAGGCGATGCGGCTCATAACAACGGATGACGAGTGGCCCGCAGAATGAATTCTGCGTCTGCTATGGGAAACCTGTTAAAACAGGTTAAATGCCGTAACTTTAACGTGATTTATCACGTTTTCCGTATCAGGCTGGGAATTCATTCCTAGTTACCCACTAATGCTTGGGGAACGGAACATCCGCTATACAGAGAAGAATCCAAGCGATGTTGGTAAGCACCATTATTTTTCCGCATTGCAGGAGCGTGTTTTGGATGAACCAACGCATCTGCGAACCTTGCAATCTTTGTTTGAGTTTTGTGATGAGTTACGCTGAACTATCCGATTGGTGCCGCATTTCGATCTCGTAAATCGCGCGAGCTTTGACCGCATCCCCAAAGATGCACAGACCTGCGTTGAAGACAATTAGACTGATTGTGCCTAAGAAGAACCAGTCGCTAAATGAAGTTGCATTTGCCTTGGCCATGATGCTTTCGCCGATTAAACTAATGCCGAAACCGGTGATGGCAAGTCCTATTGGTGCCTTCCAAAACCATTGCTTGTAATATTGCTGTGCTCTACTTGATTTCATTTCATCCCTTTCGTTTGATTTTTCGACATAAATGGGTGCCTTGAACTTAGCCATAAATTTGTGTTAGACTACGTTTACTTCGATTACGTCCTAATCATATAGGTTGGCGTCATAGTATAGCTCCCCAGAAAAGTTTTGTCCCATTCCTGCTTTTGGGAATATGGTACGAAACTTTTCTAGATATGTATTAATTAAGAGACATTCAAACAAAACTCTAACCAAGTACATACGTAATTCATATACGCTTGGTGCATAATATTTACGAAATCATTCTGAAGATAGTAAGATTTTATAGGAGGTTTTTCTGGATACAAAACAAGCAACGACTACTGAAAACAAAGAAGCTGATAAGAAAGAAATGAATAACAACAATGTAGTAGAGATGGAAACAGAAGGCAGTGTAGCAATCGATAATATTACACTGAACAATCACGATGTCGATTCAGGTGTTGTCGCGCGCCAAATTGTCGATATTATTGACGAAAAGCAGGCCGCCGACATTTTGCTGCTCGATATTGGTGAGCATACATCGATTGCCGATTATTTTATTATTGCCACGATCAACAATCCGCGCCAGGCAAAAGCGATTGAAGATGAGCTAATGCAAAAGCTACGGATCGAGCAAAATATTCGACCATTGAATATGGAAGGCGTTGATGGCCGCGGATCGGGCTGGGCGCTGTTGGATTACGGTGATGTAATTATTCACTTATTTACCGAAGAGGCGCGCGTACGGTTTGATCTTGAAGGACTTTGGGAAAAGGCCACGGTTGTCTTAAAGATGTTTTAGGCCATTCCAAAAATAAAATATACAACATAGATTGCGGCTTTTTACAACAGGCATATTTGTTGATGTCCGTACATGTTTCATTGGGAAGAAATCAAGTAAATGTTGTTTTAATATAGGGTGTTCAACCCGCAAATCATCAAAATATACGTAGAATAGCGGATAGACAGACCGACTTATATCCGATATGCTCGTTTGCGTAGATAACTGATGGTTCTGGGAGGTACACGACTATGACAACGAATTTGAATGCGGACACCATAGATTTCAATCCGATCGCTGGGTGCAAGCCACAGACCGATATTCAAATCAATCATGCTGCCGTAGCTGCTTGTTTATGCGCGCTTGTATTGATTGCCGTATTGCTTTCACCAACAATTTTTAGTGCTTCTTCAACAACAGATGCTGCTGGAAGCCCAACACAAGAGTTTTATAATACTCCTTAAGCTGCTATGATTAAGTAATTAAACGATACTATCGGATAAAGCCCTGCTTTAAATGATGTTCATGATATAAAAAGGCCACCCTACTTAAGTAGGGTGGCCTTTTTGGTGAAACCTTTTATCCTAAAGCATATTCACCTATACCTCTACAACAGCCTGCATCTCTTGCTTAATAGACGGTTTCGGCGAACTGTTTCCTTTTTTTTGAGAACCCTTCGTGGTAGAATCAGCACCTTTTTTCGACTTCGCACTACCCTTCTTGCTGGATTTCCGATGAGAGACATCTTCTTCCACTTGATCTGCTTGATTCCCTTTCTCATCGGCGCTTTCAATCGTGCGCACCATCATAACATTAGTTGCCCCACGTCCCTTGCCAACAAGGCCGGCTGTGAGCACTACTACATCGCCCTCTTTGGCCAATCCGCTCTTGACCGATACCTGAATGGCATCTTCCACAACATCATCTGTGTTGGTTAGCTCCCGCGTAAGAAGCGGATAAGTCCCCCAGTTCAAACAAAGTCGACGCTGCACACGCGGCACAGGCGTCACTGCAATCAACGGCACGCTAGGCCGAAACGCCGAAATGAGCTTGGCCGTATTGCCGCTCATAGTTGGGGCGATAATGGCACCAGCATCTGTTTCGGCCGCGGTTTGAATTGTTGCATGGCAAACAGCACCAGCCGGGGTAAAGACACTTGGCTGATGATAAACAATATCTAAGTTGGCTTCGCGTGCTTCTTCCGTTACCTGCACAATACGCGCCATGGTTTCGACCGACTGCACTGGATACGCACCTGCTGCCGTCTCACCGGACAACATGACCGCGTCGGTCCCATCGAGCACCGCGTTTGCTACATCACTCGATTCGGCGCGAGTTGGGCGCGGATTGCGGATCATCGAGTCGAGCATCTGCGTTGCCGTGATCACTGGCTTGGCCGCTTTATGACACTTGCTAATAATCATTTTTTGCAACATCGGCACCGATTCGGGCTGCGTTTCGATACCCAGATCGCCACGCGCAACCATAATTCCCTGCGATGCTTCAATAATTGCGTCAATATTGGTAATCGCATCGGGCTTCTCGATCTTCGAAATGACGGGAATCGGATGCTCGCCTGGCATCAAATTTTTAATAATCGACTGTAGCTCATAGACTTCATCCGAGTTGCGCACAAAGCTTAGCGCAATCCAATCGGCAGATTCTTCTACCGCAAAGATAACGTCGGCTCGATCTTTTTCAGTTAGCGCTGGGATGCCCAATGACGCATCAGGCAGATTCATGCCCTTATTATCTTTGAGCACGCCGTCGATAATAACCCTCGTGCGAATCTCTGTCTCCGACTTCTCTTCAACTTCTAGCTCCAGCAGCCCATCATCAAGCAAAATACGCTCGCCGACATTTACAAGCTGTGGTAAATTTTCATACTGAATAGGGATACGTCCAATCACGCCGATAAATTTTTCGGTCGAAAGGACTAGCGTCTCGCCAGCCGTTAGCCGCACGCCACCCATCTGCATCTTGCCAACCCGCAATTTTGGCCCTTGTAGATCGGCTAAGATCGCTACCGGCTTATTCAGCTTGTCCGCTGTTTCGCGGATAAGTGAAATCGTCCGGCGGTGATCTTCGTGCGATCCATGGCTCATATTGATCCGAGCAACATTCATGCCCGTATTGATTAATTGCGTGATTATTTCGGGCGACCAGCTGGCTGGCCCAATTGTACAAACAATTTTAACGCGTAACATAAGTTTATTCCTTTTTAAATTTCATTATTCGTACCATTATAACATAATTCACTTCGTCTGGTAAGCGTTATAAATAAATTTTTGTTAACAGAAAGTTAACATTTATACTCTCGACAGAGGCAATTGCGACATTAGCAATGTGCTTCAGTTGTGATAAAATTAGCTTTTGTATACGGCATCAGCTATTCTATGATGGCACTTATTATATGCAATTATTAACCCGTAAACTTTATCCATTATGCCCTTTCAAGCCTCTGCCCTAAGGCCCAATCCCCCGCAACGCGGACCAATCTTTACTATTTTGGATGCTGCACTATCAGCAGTTGATCCCTATCGCTCCGTTTTAAACGCACTTCGCTGCGACGAACAGCAACTGATTTTGGGTCATGACCCCGAGATCAGACAGTACGATCTGCGTCAATATGAGCGCATTTTCGTGATAGGCGCAGGCAAAGCCGCCACGCCCATGGTGCAAGCCATCGAAACGCTACTCGGCGACCGGATAGACCGCGGACTAGTCGTTACAAAGATAGACCACGGCGGCCCTACGCAGCTTGTCACAATTGTCGAAGCCAGCCATCCTGTTCCCGATGAGCTTGGCGCTGACGCAGGCAAACAAATACTTATGCTGGCCGAGGGTGCAACCGAAAATGATCTCGTCATCACGCTAATTTCTGGAGGCGGATCGGCTCTGCTTGTTGCGCCCGCACTTGGGTTAATGTTAGACGATCTGCAACAGATGACCGACGCGCTGCTGGCCTGTGGCGCAACCATCAACGAGATGAACACGCTGCGCAAACATTGCAGCGCGGTCAAAGGGGGGCAACTGGCGCGTGCCGCCGCCCCAGCAGAACAGATCACGCTTGTGTTGAGCGACGTGGTTGGCAATCCACTAGATGTGATTGCCAGCGGGCCAACCGTGCCAGACACAACAACCTGGCAAGATTCGTGGAATCTAGTAGAAAAGTACGATCTGCTCGAAAAATTGCCTATGGCCATCCTCGGGCGGATCCAAGCGGGGCTGCACGGCAAGGTGCCAGACACCCCCACCGCAGACGACCCGGCGTTTGCCCGCTGCCATACGCTTATCGTTGGCGACAACCGCATTGCCGCGACGGCCGCACGCACCAAAGCTGAAGAAGTAGGCTTTAACACGCTCTTGCTTACCACATTTTTAGAGGGCGAAGCACAAGAAGTTGCTCATTTTGTCGTCTCGCTTGCCAAAGAAATTTTAGAAACAGAGCAACCCGTTACGCGTCCGGCCTGCCTCATTCTGGGCGGCGAAACAACCGTAAAACTGGGCGACGATCCGGGCCTAGGTGGGCGCAATCAAGAGCTGGCATTAGCCGCAGCCATTGCACTGGACAAACTAAACTCAATAGAACGAATAGACGCTAGCGAGCAAGTTATTGTTGTCTCGCTAGCAACGGACGGCACAGACGGCCCGACCGATAGCGCTGGCGGAATTGTCGACACCACCACAGTTCAACGTGGGCGGGACAAAGGTCTAAACGCCGAACATTATTTAATGCTACATGATGCTTATCCCTATCTGGACGCCACCAACGATCTGCTGGTGACGGGGCCAACGCAAACCAATGTAAACGACTTAATCTTTCTGTTTGTCATATGAACCCACTAAAAACGTACCCATCCACCTATGCACAATTCTTACTCTTCCTAGCGCTTACCTTTTTCGTCGCTGGCTGTGGTCCAAGTCGGCAACCGACCCCAACCGCAACGCCTACCAGCGTTTTGCCAACAGTACAAGCCATTTTAGCGCCAAAAATAACCGAGATCCCGGCAACGATGGCCGATGATGCAGTGGCCGAATCAACCGAGAACGGCCCATCCATTGAGCCAACGGAAGTCACAATCACGACCAATCAGTCCGTCGTGACGGTTGGTGATCTGCTCGCAATTGTTGGCGCTGATCCCGATTCGGCCGAATCGGCTAATTCAATGACAGCTGCTGAGTCAAATCCAGTCGAAGCCGAGACACCCGAGCTCGCGCCAACTTCTACCGCTGCACCCACGCCAAATTTGCGTCCGGCGACAGTAGTCCCTGATCTGTCCACAAACGAACCAATCGTGGCTGCAATCATTGCGCCCACCGAAACAGAGACGACTGTACCCATAGTTGAATCCACAACGGCTCCGTCAACCAACGTCCCGACTGCCGTGCCAACTGTTGCCCCGACTGTTGCCCCAACTATAGCACCGATAGCCGCAAGTGATCCTGCGGCGTTGCCAAACCCACCAAATGAACTTGGCGCGGTGCTGGTGCTCGAATACCACCTGATCGAGCCGGGAGAGGACAGTACCTATTCACGCACGCCAGAATCTGTGCTGTCCGATCTGAAATGGCTCTACGCCAACAATTTCTATCCGATCAAATTTCGCGATTTAGCAGAAGGCACAATCGACATTCCTGCGGGCAAATCACCTGTCGTCCTCGCGTTTGACGACTCGTCCATCGGCCAATTTCGTTTTCTAGCAGATGGCACAGTAGATCCCACCTCCGCAATGGGCGTTATTCTGGATTTTGCCGCGAGTCGCGCCGATTTTCCGCCGGTAATTACAGCCTTTCCGCTGTTAGATGTGGATGTACCGTCACGTATTTTGTGGGGGCAGCCAGAGCTTGCCAACCGAAAGTTGCAGATGATTGTGGAGTGGGGGGGCGAGATTGGCAGCCATACGGTAAGCCACGAACGGCTGGATCTTGTGGGGGAAGAGCGAATTCAGTGGCAGTTGGCGAATTCGACCCAGTGGCTGGAAGAGCGGATTGGAAATGGCTACGAAGTGCGGAGCTTGGCGCTGCCGCTTGGTGCCTATCCGCTTAACGAGGCTTTGTTGCGGTCGGGCGAGTCGGAAGGGATATCGTATCGATTTACTGGGGCAGCAGAGGTTGCGGGTGGACCGGCCTTTTCGCCCTTTTCGACCGGGCACGATCCGTATCACATTCGGCGAGCGCAGGCGGTACCCGGCTATATCGACAACATTTTTTCGTTTTTAGCCAATCGACCTTCGTTGAAATATACGTCTGATGGCGATCCGCAAACGATTACGATTCCGAGCGAGGAAACGCTCGATGAAGAGCAACGCGGTACGTTTGAGGAGTCGGCATGGTCTGGATATCGCGTCGTGCGATATGAGCGGGAGTAGCTTTTATATAACAACACTTTGATGACGCGCGGCCGGACCACACTGCAAGTTGACCGCCACCGGCAGGCTGGCAATATGGGTTGGCATCGTTTCGACATGGACCGCCAGCGCGGTCGTAAAGCCGCCAAAACCGTGCGGCCCGATTCCCAGTGCATTGACGCCATCGAGCAATTCGCGTTCAAACGCCGCCACTTGTGGATCCGTGCTGGGCTGGCCGATATGACGCAGTAGTGCCTTCTTCGCCAACATTGGGGCCATATCAAACGTGCCGCCAACGCCCACACCCACGATCACGGGTGGACAGGCGTTTGGCCCTGCGATTTCCACCGTTTTGATCACAAAGTTGCGTACACCCTCTGCGCCTACGGCGGGCGTCAACATCTGCATTCGGCTCATATTTTCCGCGCCGCCGCCTTTGGTCATCACCGTCAGCTTGACCCTATCGCCCATCACCAACTCAACGTGAATCATCGCGGGCGTGTTGTCGCCTGTATTTTCGCGCGCCCACAGCGGATCGCGCACGATAGAGTTGCGCAGATAGCCTGCCTTGTACCCTTGGCGCACCCCTTCATGGATGGCTTCGTTGACGTCGCCACCAATCAGATGAACGTCCTGCCCGACCTGCGCAAAAACGACTGCCGTGCCGGTATCTTGACACATGGGGCGCTGTTCGGTCTGTGCTAGATTGACGTTGAGCAGGATCGTGTCGAGCACATGTTCGCCGATGTTGCCCGACTCACGTTGGCGGCTCTGTTCGAGCGCGTGAACAACATCATCGCCTAGCTCGAAGTTGGCTGTCTGGCAGAGTTGTGAAATTGCATCTGTTATGGTTGAGATGTGGAGTTCGCGAAGCATTGTGATGTTTACGACTAGCTTTCGTCCGTATCAGTGTCTAGCTAAAAGTGTACCTTCTCAAAGATTGGCGATAGCGTCGGTTGAGTGCTGCGGCCGTATGCAGTGTATCCAAACTAAGCGGGTATATTACTGCCCCACATTGAGAAGATACCTAAATATTTATAAAAATCGCAGAGCTTCTAGATTGAAAAAGTCTGGTAATTAGTGACCGGTGAAAATCGAATCAAGCGACAGTTCAAAATTTGGTAGGATTGCTTCACCTGACAATCTTTTCGGGTTCTCTTTGATTTCAACTTGTAGCCCCTCGCGATAAATGTGGACTTGCTGCGTTTCTGGATCGAGCAACCACGCCATGCGTGTACCATTGACGATATACTCTTTCATTTTCGTTTGCAAAAGATCGATTCTGTCACTTGACGAGCGAAGTTAAATTACAAAATCGGGGCAAATCGGCGCGAACTTACCCTTTTCGAAAGCGCATTCTATAGATTAGGAGAAATCCACGACGCATCGGGCGAAAGAATGGCCCCGTTCGGGAGCGTAAACCCAGTCGACGAGTCGAAGACCACACCGTACTTGTCGTTTGAAATCCACCATTGCCAAAGCCGCCCGCCCCGTAATGCTTGCATTGCGACCGCCAGTTATGCTGCCTGCAGATGACATCATCGTAACGACTCCTGTACTTTTTCGCTCGAAGCGTATCTCTGGATTTTGCGCACACAGAGCGAGAAACTCTTCATCTGTGGCGAAAAATGGCTGTAGATTGACTGCTAATGTTTCCATAAAAAAACCCTCGCAAAAGTCTATATCGTGCTCACTAAATGGTATATCAAGTATATCACACCAGCGAGTCTATTTTGAAGCACTTTTTTCTATGCTGGATTTCACCGCAAATTGCTTTTTCCCCTGTTCATAGAGATCTCCGCCGTGGATGTCGTTGGCAACAAAGCATATAAAGTTTTCCACCATCAGCTTTTGGAGCGCTTCGGGGCCGAGCTCGGGCCAGGCGACCACTTCGCTCGCCACAATCGACTGGCTGATCAATGCGCCTGCACCACCAATGGCTGCGAGGTAAATGGCCTTGTGTTGCTGCATGGCCGCACGCACCGTAGCGGATCGATAGCCCTTGCCGACAGTTGCTTTAATACCGAGTGCGAGCAGCGTTGGCGTGTACGAATCAACGCGCCCCGAGGTAGTCGGTCCAGCGGATCCAATCGGTTGGCCGGGCCTGGCGGGCGACGGTCCCATGTAGTAGAGGATCTGCCCGACCGGATCGAAGGGCAGGTCGCGACCCGCGTCGATGAGTTCGATCATGCGTTTGTGTGCGGCGTCGCGGCCGACGTAGATCTGTCCGCTGAGGATGACGCGATCACCGATGGTGAGTGACTCAACATCGGTGATTGTAAGGGGGGCGGATAGGTGATATGTATGGTTCATGATTGGTTGTGTAAAATTTCATGTTCCTATGGACGGTCGATGGTGGATTGATTGACGCCTGTCAATAACGCGATGATTTTGGTGCCGTGCAAAATTTGTCCATTTTTGACCAAATTGTACAGAGCAAAGAGCATCTTGCCTGTGTAAACTGGATCCAGCGCGATATGGTGGGTCTGCTCGAAGTGGTGAATAAACGCGGTGAGTTCGCTGGTTATTTTCGCATAGCCACCTAGCGCATAATCATGGTTGATCTGCCAGTGGACGGGCAAGTTGGGGGGCAGCAGATCAAGTACGGTTTGCGATAGAAAGTCGATAGAGACTTCCATGTTCCCAGCACGATCCTCTAGTTGGCTCGCCATGGATACATTTTTTGGAGCATGCCGGGGAGGTGATGACCCTGTGACTTTGCTCTTTAACACCGATATCCCCAGAGCTTGTTTCATGGAACCGAGATGGTAGGTGTGCAGTCCGTAAATCAGCCCAGCTAGCGTGCCGCCCGTTCCACAGGGTGTGGCGATCACGTCGTACTCCAGCCCTGTGAGTTGAAGTTCGCGCACAATTTCGCTACACCCATGTATGGCCAACCCGTTGGTGCCGCCTTCTGGCAGAAGATAGAATTCGCCATGTGCGCCCCGCAATTTTTCTAGAAAAGCTGGCTCCATTTTATGGCGATAGGCGGCGCGGCTGACGTAATGCAGAGCCATGCCGTAGGTTTTGGCTTGGGCCAGCACCGGGTTGAGCGGGGAATATTCTTCGCCGCGGATGATGCCGATTGTGCGGATGCCGAAGCGTGCGCCCGCAGCCGCAGTTGCCAGAATGTGATTGGAGTAGGCTCCGCCAAAGGTAAGCAGTTTTGTGTGACCAAGTTCGTGCGCTTTGATGAGGTTGTACTTGAGCTTGCGCCACTTGTTGCCCGAAATGGTGGGGTGGAGCAGATCCTCGCGTTTGAGATAGAGTTGGACCCCTTGTTGATCGAGCCGCGTGTCGTGGATCTGCTGGAGCGATGCGGCGTTTGGGACCGTGCGGAAAAATTCTTTAGGATCCTGCGGCATAGGGTCTAGCGGCATAGCTCGTCGATTAGCACAGGCAATTGGGCGATGGCTTCGAGTTGGTGATAGGTGTGTTTGGATTGCTCTTCTTTGGTGGCGATTTCGTGCTGCCAGGTGATTTGATAGGGGATGTGAACGGCTTGCCCACCGATGGCGACAACGGGCAGTATGTCGGATCGGAGCGAGTTGCCGATCATGAGAAAGCGGTCGGCGGACAGATTGTAGCGATCAAGTATGCGCTGGTAGTCGGCTTCGCTTTTGTTGCTCAGGATTTCGACGTGCGTAAAGTAGTCGGCCAATCCCGACTGGGCGATTTTTCGCTCTTGGTCAAAGAGGTCACCTTTGGTAATCAGCATTAATGTGTGAACGTGGCTCAATTCGTGAATCACATGCTGCACGTTGTCGAGTAGCTGGGCGGGCGTTTTAAGCATGGTCTTGCCCACATCTAAGATCGACTGTATTTCGTTGGCCGTGATGCGGCCTTCGGTCAATTCAATTGCGGTTTCGATCATCGAGAGGGTAAAGCCTTTGACGCCGTAGCCAAAGATTTCGAGGTTGCGCGTTTCAGCTGCGTAGAGGCGCTCGTTGATCCAATCGGGGCTGTGATCGGGCAGCAGAAGATCGCGAAATTTGTTCTGTGAGTTGTCGAAGAGATTCATGTTGTGCCACAGCGTATCGTCCGCATCGAAGGCAATTGCGTCGAACTTCATTTTACTTTCCTTACAACTATGCTAACCAAAAATTTAAGGTACCTGCTCACCTATTCTGCTCACTGCTCACTTTACATCGTCAAGCGGGCCACTAAGAGCCTGAATATTCAGGCTCTTAGTACCTCCTCAGCCATATTTTGAAACGTTACCTTCCGCAAATTCATAAGCGCTACTCTTCTGGAGTCCACGTTGGAGTTGGTTGCGAAAGCGGATTGAAATCGGTCGCTGGCACAGGTGTGTTAACGGGCGTTGGCGTGGCGGGCTCTGCCGAGCGAGATTCCACTGGCGGCGTCCATGTTGCTGAAGGGCGCGGTGTTGGCGTCGGTTTCGAAACCATCACATTCAGCCGACGTTCGTATGCATTGCCCAGCGAATCGCGCACCACCAAGCGCAATGTGTGCGGTCCATCCTGTAAGCTGGTCACATCCCATTGACCCAGCACACCATTGATCTGCGGCACGCCATATGGCCCCGCAATGGGCTGGCTCCACGCTTCGGGCGAATGACTGACGCCATATTGCAGTTCGAAAGATTGGAAGGCGGGCATGTTGGCCGTGCCAATAATCGTCACCACGCCCGACAGGCTTTCGCCACTTTGCGGCTGGCTAAAAGTGAGCTCTGGCCCGATGTCAACGCTGGTTGTGGCGTCGGTTGGCGGTTGTACAATGCCGTTGCGCTCGGCCCATTCGCGATACTCTGGCGGGTACACTTTGAAGACCAAATCCTCGATTGCGTTGCGCGGCGTGGATGCCGTAGCCAGCTTGCCCGTCCTCGTATCTAGCGCTACGTTGCGGTAGAGATCATACTCCATTGATTGAGGTGGACGATTATAGTCGAAATATTGTTGCGTGCGTTTGGGGCAAGCTGGGCTGGGCGATGCGCCTGTGTCGGTACAGACTTCAAATTGGTTGGCCCCTTGTGGCGGCTCGAAATTAAGAATCGGCTCGCCTGCCAGCGCGGTTTGCATAAAGCGTTGCCAGATCGGCGCGGCCCCGCTGGCTCCCGATAAATCATCCATGGGCGAATTGTCGGTATTGCCCACCCATACGCCCGTGACCAACTGTGGTGTGTAGCCGATTGTCAGCACGTCGCGGATATCATTCGTGGTGCCAGTCTTGGCCGCAGCGGGTCGAACGCGGCCATCTTCCGTGGTTAGCACAAGGGACGATTGCGCACCAAAGACCGGCGCGCGCGCTTCGTTGTCGCTGAGCATATCCGTAATCAAAAATGCATCGACCGGGTCGATCACCTGCTGTCCGGTGTTAAATGCCGCCGCGCCACAGGGTTTTTCCGTTCCAAGTTGGCAGATGACCTCGCCGTCACTTTTGGCGATTTGCACAATGCTGATCGGCGCGATCCGTTTACCGCCATTGGCAAACGCCGCAAACGCCCCCGTCATTTCGATTAGCGGTACCTCGCCGCTGCCCAAACTTAAGCTTGCGCCATAATCGGGCCGCGTAAGCGTGGTAATGCCAAGTCGACTGGCGAGATCAATAAAGGTAGGGATGCCGACTTCATTCATCGCGCGTACGGCTGGAATATTGTAGCTGCTGGCAAGCGCGGTGCGCACCGTCACCATGCCGTGCTCGCGCTTATCGTAATTTGTAGGGCGATAGGGCGGGTTATTGCCATCGGGGAATTCCTCTTCGATGTCGGCAATCAGCGTGCCGGGCGTCCACCGTTCGCGCACGTCAACATTAGGATTTTCGAATGCGCTCAAATAGACAAGCGGCTTGATTGAGCTACCCGGTTGGCGCGGCGTCAGCGCCATATTGACCTGCCCCGAGATTTCTACGCTGTCAAAGTCTGCGCTGCCCACCAACGCTAAAATTTCGCCCGTAGTGGGGTCAAGCGCGACGAGCGCGCCATTCGAGGCGTTGCGTGGCGCAAGGCTGCCGACATGCTCGCTCACTGCTAGTTCGGCTTCGGCCTGCAACGCTGGATCCAGCGTGGTATGAACCGTTAGCCCCGTGTTGTAAAGCGTCTCTGTCCCAAGAAAGGGTTCGAGCTGTTGACGTACGTAAATGGTAAAGTGGGGCGATTTTAGATCATAGCTTATTGGTTTGAGCTTATATTCTTCAAGCCATGCTTCGTCGGCTTCTTCTTTGGTAATAAACCCAGCTTTTACCATAAGCGACAGAACAACCCCTTGGCGCTTTTTGGCTATATTATCTTCGCCTTCGCCGCCCGATGGATATGGATCATAGATGGCTGGCAGTTGAGGCAGCCCTGCAAGGAGCGCTGATTCGGCCAACGTAAGTTCCGATACATCTTTGCCGAAGTACGTATCGGCCGCGGCGGCAGCGCCATAGGAAAGATGGCCATAATAGACTTCATTTAGATAAAAGCCCAGAATTTCTTCTTTAGTGTATCTGTAACTGACTTCGGCAGAAAGAATGGCTTCGCGTACCTTACGCGAAAGAGTCTGTTCAGGCGACAGAAAAGCTATTTTCACAAGTTGCTGGGGGATCGTCGACGCGCCCGAGACAATGTTGCGTTCGCGTACGGCGTAATAGAGCGCGCGGATCAGCGCCACCGGATCAACGCCACGATGTTCGTAGAAATTGGCATCCTCGGTCGCAACCGTGGCGTTTTGCAGATGTATGGCAATGCGGTCGAGCGGCACTTCGAGCCGCTTGCCCTCATTGCTGCCGAACGCTTCGTTGAGTAGATTGCCGTTGCGGTCGAGGAT
>Ga0209303_1001226_pt1 | contig 16488 bp, 16 predicted proteins | sample SidtaG_3_FD_187449 | JGI IMG/M metagenome (GOLD analysis project Ga0209303, IMG submission 187449) | Marine algal microbial communities from Sidmouth, United Kingdom - Sidmouth_Asex1 metaG (SPAdes) (version 2) | ecosystem: Host-associated > Algae > Red algae > Unclassified | place: Sidmouth... | reverse complement strand
TTGATGTGCTAAGTGTATTGGTCGGGGCCTCTGATGTTATCATGGTGAGGCATGGTGAATAGTGTTGGCTCGGATATTATGGGCGCTTTGTCCATCTGATTCTTGAGGATATTGGCTAGTATCTGGTTGAAGTTCCCCAGTAAAGTGGATAATGAGAAAAGGATGTTTAGGCAGCTGCCATTTGTTTAATTAATGATGCTTTCATTGGAGTCATTCCTCCTAGTGATGTATGAATTCTTCTGGTGTTGTACCATCCATCTATATAGCGGAAAAGGCTAGCATAGAGTTGATGTCCATTTGCATAGCGATATCTGGATAGTTCTTCTACTTTAATAGTCTTAAAAAATGATTCTGCTACAGCGTTATCCCAGCAGTTCCCGCGTCTAGACATACTTTGGACACAGTTGTAGGATTTTAGTAGCGCTCTAAATGATGTTGAAGCATACTGAACGCCTCTGTCTGAGTGAATCATGAGGCTTTGCACTTGCTGGACTCCTCTATTACGTATTGAGTTTTTAAACGCTTGATTAACAGTTGATTCTGCCGTCATCGAAGCGCTTAGTGACCATCCTACGATCATTCGATCTGCTAGGTCCAACATCACCGTGAGGTACATCCAGTAGTTGGCTACTCGGACATATGTGATGTCGCTTACCCACACCGTATTGATTTTTTCTACTTCGAAATTTCGCATCAGCAAATTTGGCGCAGGCTGATAATCGTGACTCGAGTCAGTCGTGACTACATATCGCTTTTTAGCTCTAGCGCAGAGATTATGTAGCTTCATCCTACGACCTACGCTGCTTTTGGAGCAGCTTATGCCTTTTGACTGCAATTCCATAGCAATCCTAGGACCACCATAAGTGCCTTTACTTGCCTTGAATACGGTCAACACTTGCTTGTCTAGGTTCTCTAAGCGTTTGTTTGACTTGCTTCGATTGGCTAACCACTTGTAATAGCCACTACTGCTCACCTGGAGTGTTTTAGACATCAACGTCACAGTGTATTGCTTCCGATAAATTTTCATGAAAGCAAATTTTTCCTGCTTGGTGAAACGATGATGCCCATGGCTTTTTTTAAGATTTCATTGGCCAATTGGGATTCTCTGAGCTCTTTACGCAGCCGTTCAATCTCGCGCTCCTCTTCACTCTTAAGTGACTTGCCCTTACCAGGAAAGGCTGTCTCGCCATACAGATTCATCTGTCTGCGCCACTTGCCAATTGTATTGGCATGTAAGCCATACCGAGATGCTACTTCTAACAACGTCGTTCCCTCTTCTAGGGATTCTTTGACGATCTGTAGCTTCTCTTCTTTACTATACCGTCTTTTCATTCTAGTCATATTTTGATAGCTTTAAGATAGACATTCTATCCAAACATCCCTTTCTCTTTCTCCACTATAACGGGGAGGTCCATGCCGTTGGCACTTGTATGTGTTTTGTTTTTTTTAAGGGGTTTGGTTTGTTGGGAGCCGTGCCGTCGGCACTTGTATGTGTTTGGTTTTTTCTCTTTGGTGAGTTCTAGCGGACGAAGCGTGGGCGCTTCGTTTTAGGAAAGTCGTTGCACTCTTTCTTTTTTTTTTCTTGCTTTTTTCTTATTCTTGTTTTTTTTCTTGTGTTTCTTATTCTTGAGTTTCTTTATTTCTTTTCTTTATTTCTTTTCTTTATTTCTTTATTTCTTTATTTCTTGTGTTTCTTATTCTTGGTCTTTATTGCTTTTTTGCTCGCACCTTACCATTGATAATAAGGATGGTCTTGCGTGGTCTATTTTTTCTGAGACCTTCTTACTTTGGCTTCTGGTCTGCGGGTCTGGTCGGCATGTAGGATTTGTGCTTGGGTGATCTTATCTAGTAGGGTAATTTTCAGCTTAGTTCCAGGGAGCTTTGCATAGTTTTTGGCACTGCTGTAGACGTACTCTGTGGGGTGGAGGACGATACCTGCTTTGACGGGATTTCGATGAATGTACTGAAGCACTTTGCTGATGGCAGTGGAATCTGTGAGTTGGCTCGGGTAGTTGTCTTGTCTCCAGAATTGTATGTTCTTATTGCGCGGATTGCGCTTGCCGTGATAGTGAAACATACTGGTCATCCATCTCCTGCGACTTTCGCCACGATTGCTTTCTATATGTGCTGTGATTTGCTTGGAAGTATATCCCTTTAAATCTCTGATGAGTGACGATAGTCCTGTGGATTCAGGAGTCGCTGATAGGATGAGATGAACATGATTGGACATGATGACATACGCATGCACGTGTAGTCCTTTTTCACTGCTGTAGAAGCGCAGACTGTCTACGATCATATCCTTGTACGCTTGCCGGGTAAATACGTCTGTCCAACTTACCGCCGTAAAAGTGACAAAGTGTAAGGCGTATTGATCATCTATACGCGGTCGTATCTGGCGATTTGGCGAATGCATGCACTATCACATGTCTTGGATTGATCTATTGTGACCAACTAGCCATAACAAATAGGTGGGAGATGATGCCACACAGAAATGCTTAACGCATGGCTGAGCTAATCTCTGAAAATAGACAGTAGATAGTACCGCCAGGTTTTGAATCTCTTAGGGTAAGCAAGAAAAACAAACCTACGTTCTATGCTGCCTGTTGCTTGTGCTGGACTGCGATACCCTTTGCACGAAAGTGCTCCACGAGCTTCTCCAGCTGTGTGACCATATAATGTGAATCTGGAAGAAACTCATAGCTGTGCGTCTCGCCCTGTTTTACTACACAGATATAGTTTCTTTCTTCCTGGCCACGCAGATCTTTAATCGTGTCTTGGACATTAGCCGTGCTATCGGGATGCTGCGCTGAGATTTCTAAGCTTTGTACCGTAGTGAGATCGATCTGCTCTACTACGTCGCCCTTCTTGGATAATATCTTGAGAGCATCATAGCCTATCTCAATCGTGTGTCGCTCTATGTGCTTTTGAGTTTGTCTTATGAAATATAGTGCACCTCCGGCAACTACGACGTATATGATGAATGTCACGATTCTCAGCCATGTCGGCAATTCTATTAACTGTATCAGCAGACCGAAAAGGAATAAGGCAAGGAGTTGCAATATCATGAGCTTTCGACGGGCCGGATAGTAGCCGTCATTATCTATGAGTTTGGCCTTGAAAGTTGTCATATGCCATAAACGTTAATGATTAATCAAAGTTCAATTGTTTACGATGCGCATATCATCAGAGCTTCTTATATTTACTATAGATACTATGCGTTACTTCTCTACTCCAAGTCTTAGTCGTGATGACGTGAAGTTGTCTTCATCACGTTGGCTTCTCCTGATTGTGAGTCTCATATTGACCATGATGTCAAGCGTGGCTAATGGGCAAGTGCTCATGAGCCTCTTTGATGAGAATCATGAATTTGGCGAACATCCCGTGGAGATAGAGATGTTTGAGGCGATCGATAAGGAGTTTTCTGAAAGGGACAAAGAGGAAATCGACGAAGAGATCTTAATACTTCAAGAGTACGTGGACTCTATTGTGCAAGTAGTGAATCCACTGTCTGATACATCTTTGTCTATCCGCGTCTATATCGAGCGATCACCGATGATCAATGCTGGCATGTATCCTGATGGTAGAATGCAGATTCATCTAGGTCTTTTGCACATACTCGATAATGAGGCAGAACTGGCCTATGTAATTTGTCACGAGCTCTCTCACTACATCCTGCGACATTCTCTGCGCGCTGAACTCGATGAGGAATATATAAGAAAGAAGCCGAGAATCACCTTTAATGAAGGCTTAGCGCTTCGTCGTGCTTTTGGAGACTATAATGTAGGCCATGAGAAGGAAGCGGATGCGCTAGGAATAGAAATACTGAGCGCTACAGATTATTCACTCGAGGCTGCCCTTACATCATTTGATAAATTGCCAAAGCCAGATACGATAGGTGGCATGCCATGGATAATTGAAGCAATGCTAGGAGCACAGCATATAAAGACACACCCGTACAATCATGAACGTGTGAGACATGTAAGTGATTTGATCAGTGATCTTAATGATACAAAAGTGCGTGTGGATAATGCGGAGAGGTACAAGATGAAGTTCCCCAGTAAAGTAGATAATGAGAAAAGGATGTTTAGGCAGCTGCCATTTGTTTAATTAATGATGCTTTCATTGGAGTCATTCCTCCTAGTGATGTATGAATTCTTCTGGTGTTGTACCATCCATCTATATAGCGGAATAGGCTAGCATAGAGTTGATGTCCATTTGCATAGCGATATCTGGATAGTTCTTCTACTTTAATAGTCTTAAAAAATGATTCTGCTACAGCGTTATCCCAGCAGTTCCCGCGTCTAGACATACTTTGGACACAGTTGTAGGATTTTAGTAGCGCTCTAAATGATGTTGAAGCATACTGAACGCCTCTGTCTGAGTGAATCATGAGGCTTTGCACTTGCTGGACTCCTCTATTACGTATTGAGTTTTTAAACGCTTGATTAACAGTTGATTCTGCCGTCATCGAAGCGCTTAGTGACCATCCTACGATCATTCGATCTGCTAGGTCCAACATCACCGTGAGGTACATCCAGTAGTTGGCTACTCGGACATATGTGATGTCGCTTACCCACACCGTATTGATTTTTTCTACTTCGAAATTTCGCATCAGCAAATTTGGCGCAGGCTGATAATCGTGACTCGAGTCAGTCGTGACTACATATCGCTTTTTAGCTCTAGCGCAGAGATTATGTAGCTTCATCCTACGACCTACGCTGCTTTTGGAGCAGCTTATGCCTTTTGACTGCAATTCCATAGCAATCCTAGGACCACCATAAGTGCCTTTACTTGCCTTGAATACGGTCAACACTTGCTTGTCTAGGTTCTCTAAGCGTTTGTTTGACTTGCTTCGATTGGCTAACCACTTGTAATAGCCACTACTGCTCACCTGGAGTGTTTTAGACATCAACGTCACAGTGTATTGCTTCCGATAAATTTTCATGAAAGCAAATTTTTCCTGCTTGGTGAAACGATGATGCCCATGGCTTTTTTTAAGATTTCATTGGCCAATTGGGATTCTCTGAGCTCTTTACGCAGCCGTTCAATCTCGCGCTCCTCTTCACTCTTAAGTGACTTGCCCTTACCAGGAAAGGCTGTCTCGCCATACAGATTCATCTGTCTGCGCCACTTGCCAATTGTATTGGCATGTAAGCCATACCGAGATGCTACTTCTAACAACGTCGTTCCCTCTTCTAGGGATTCTTTGACGATCTGTAGCTTCTCTTCTTTACTATACCGTCTTTTCATTCTAGTCATATTTTGATAGCTTTAAGATAGACATTCTATCCAAACATCCCTTTCTCTTTCTCCACTATAACGGGGAGGTCCAAGATGAAGACCGAAATGCTAGCAGAGGAAATGCTAAGCTATTTTACCTATCACCCTTTTCAATTGTCTCAACTTTGTGAAAGCCTTATCGCTCAAGTGCAAGACACTACATCTGACTATTACCATAATCTGAGATTGCTTATGGCAGACGCGTACACTAAGCTTCTTAATAATCGTATGCAAGTCGAATACCATACCTTGGATGAGCTGCGAAGAGAGGAAGGGGTGAGCACGAGAAGATTATCTAAAGCAGAAAAAGATGAAATATTAGAGGAGCAGCTCAAATTATTTGAGGCTAGAGCTATAGATGTGTACTCAGCCTTGTTGCATATAGATAAGTATGAGGCTAGATGTATAAAAGGCTTGGGCCATATTGCCTATTATACAGAAGATTATCAAGAGGCTAAGCAACGTCTAGAATCATATCTGCTTCTTGATCAAGCTGCTAATAAACGATATATCACTTTACTAATAAATAAATGCAATGAAAAACTTTAATTATATTTTACTACTCGGACTTTCTTTCTTACTACACTATGGGCTTCAGGCTCAATCTACCACTATCGGAGTGGTGTCACTAGAATACAAGTGCCATGAGCGAAGCCCGGATATGTTTAGTCTTGCCAATATAGATCCGATTTTTATGACTAAGGGTGCTCTAGCAGAGGATTTTGGTTTGTCGTATTACACTACAGTTTCAGGCGCTCTGAAGAGGAACGCTTCGAGTGGTGAGGTGAAGTTGAGCTTTACGGAGAATCAAATGGCTGGTACTGAATTGGCAGCCTTTAAAGGAATGACAGCTAATGCTGTAGGAACTACGGGTCTCAATGAGAAGCAGATGAAGAAGTTTGGTATAGGCGAGCCTGATGAGATGTTTTATGAAAGGATCTATGCCTACGGTGATGAGTTGGATACTCGCTATCTCTCCTTTATATTGGTTGAGGGGACCTATGCGGACAAAAAGAAATCTAAGAAGGATCGAGGTGAGCGCCTATTTGTCGGTCCAGTGGTTGTCAGAGCCCTTGTATTTGATGTAGAGACACTGGACAAGGTGTTTTCTGGCACTGCGCAGTACGGTGTCTCCAATGGCAAGAGTCTTCGTCCAGGTGAGCCAGTACCTACCACTTCAGGTATGCGAACTATGGAGATGAGTAAAGAAGATGCAGATGCCCTAGTCGAGCAGCTCATGGAGCGAATGGAAAAAGCTGTAGAGAAGTATCAAAAGAAGCTGGCTAAGTAGTTGATATAGTAGACTGCAATCTATTCATCGCTTTTTAAATTATTCGCTTATAACTTTCCAGTAGATAAATTGATATGTGCCGTCATATCGCCGATCAGCGATATCACCTCACTTCCACACTTCCCACCAGCGCTTCCGCCATACACCAGTGCAATGGTGTATACCATAAGCTTCTCCGCGATCAAGGATGCGCTGGTAGGCGGAGTCGCTCTTGGGACTCGGTGGATGAAACTGCGGTCTAGGAGCTAGGTGTACCGATGTGGCTTCTATAGGATGCTCCGCGCTGTATTGCTTCCAGCATCTCGTGAGAAACTTCGGTCCAGTGATTTCTTCTACATCCGGATGGGTTTCCTCCGTTTCTGCTGCGAGAGTGTCGAGGGCATAGCGCCACCAGGGATGACCAGGTATAGATGCAAATACGCAATTGCCTACACGTAGTCCACCATCACTATTTTCCTCTCGGCTGATCGGTAAGACCACATCATGCTGTTGCAAATCAAAGGGTCGTACCCACTCGTAATCAAAGTCAAAATACATGCCGCCGTGCACATACATATACGCATAGCGGACCGCATCTGCTCGCATGATGGGCTTGGTATAGGCTAGATATCTCTCCAGAAACTCAGGCACTTTCGAGCGGATAAGTGCTTCATTATCTTCGTCTGTCCATAGACGATAATCCCAGTCGGGATGCAGTCTCTTTGCAGTATCACTCCAGATCTGCCACTGGTCGGGGATATCAGTGGTCTTCCAGCTTTGATGTAAAATCCGCGGGATGGACATGCTAGGAAGCGAGGACTTTAGCCAGTTCTATGAGTTCTTCAGCTACTTGTTTTTTCTTAGATATCGCATCGTCGAGGCTTACTTCATTGAGAGAATTGTCTCGTAAGCCGAGCATGATACCGCCTTTACCCTCCTGCACAGCCTTTACAGCTCCGTAGCCTAATCGACTGGCTAGTACGCGGTCGATCGCCGTAGGGCTACCTCCGCGCTGTAGATGTCCTATGACAGCTACTCTGATCTCACGCTCGGGATAGGCTTCTTGCACGCGATCTGCTATGGCATTAATCCCACCTAGCTTAGAGCCTTCAGCTACGATGACCAAGTTGAAAAGTTTCTTACGACTCTTATTATTGCCAACGACTTTGATGAGATCGTCCATTGTCTCATAGTCTTCTGGAATCAAGATATCACTCGCTCCGCTGCCTATGCCTGTATTGAGAGCTATGAACCCCGCATGACGTCCCATCACTTCGATGAAGAAGATCCGATTGTGGCTATCTGCGGTGTCACGGATGCGATCTACAGCTTCGATGGCTGTATTGACTGCCGTGTCAAATCCTATCGTCAAGTCTGTGCCATAGAGATCGTTATCTATCGTGCCAGGTATGCCCACGATAGGGAAGCCATACTCCTCGATAAAGATCTTAGCACCCGTCAAAGTACCATTACCACCTATGGCGATCATAGCATCTATCTCATATGCCTCTAGAATCTTGTGCGCATCGCGTCGCCCCTGGGGAGTCATGAAGTCTTTACTTCTGGCAGTCTTTAAGATTGTGCCACCTCGGTGAATGATATTGGCCATATCCTTATTGGCCAGTTTCTTGATATCGCCTTCTATGAGACCTTGGTATCCGCGATAGATGCCATAGACTTCGATACCGCAGTGATTAGCGGTACGGACTACAGCGCGTATGGCAGCATTCATTCCTGGGGCGTCGCCACCAGAAGAAAATACAGCTATTTTTTTAACAGAATTATTCATGTGAGGTCGCTATAGTAAGTGAGCAGCGCTGGCAGCGGCGCGGCAATTATGGTACCCACAGATACGTCTCGATCTTCTAGATACTTTCTCAATTGTCCGCTGATGCGCCAGGCAACTGTGCCCACAAAGTGAAGCTGCAAAGGTACTTCCTTACGCGCAGGATAGATCTGGAATCGGTAGTAATCCTCTATGGCCGATTCTATGAGATGCTGCACGGCAGGATGATCCAATATGGGCTCAAATTTCTTGAAATAGGACGCCATCACAGCATTGGCTCTTGGGTGCTGATAGAGCTCGTCTAGATCGCCTATACCGTCAAGCAGAAATACTCGATTCAGAAAGTCCAGTATCTGTACCGGCAAGAGACGGATCTTGTATTTCTCTAGGATCCTACGCACGATATCATAGCCTGAGCATTCCTCACCAAGTGGAAATCCCAAGGAGCTTCGAGATGTCACTTGGCCATCTATGTAGGTACATATAGAGCTACCAGTGCCCAGTATACCTATGAGCCCGTCCTTGTCACCGCAGCTAGCATGCGCAGCACCGAGAAGATCAGAGTGGACTTGCACCTTACTACTAGGAAGATACTTGCGGATCATAGCTTCAACCATATCTCTAGGGCCTGTGCGATAGCAGCCCGTACCATAGTAGATCACAGATTCACTCGACGCGAGGAACATCTCATCATCTTTCAATGCTATGAGCGCATTTACCAAGATGTCAGCGTCATGGTAGTTAGGATTGTATCCAGATGTCCGCCAAGTCTTGACGCCATCAAGAGTGGACCAAGTAGTAGAGGATGAGCCCGCGTCGGCTATGATCATAGTGCTAGTTCTTGCTGTGAAAGTCGTAATTTTTACCACGGTTCCTACTAGAGCACTCCACACGTCCAGTTAGCTACTATCCGTACATGACTAGGATACTATATATCGCAGGGGGACTTTCGTCCAAATGCTGGACTAGTCTCATACAAGCTCTATCCTGAGACGTGGACGTCCTCAAGTTAGGAGCTACAAGACTTATACGCTATACACTATACGCTATACACTATACACTATACGCTATACACTATACGCTATACACTGTACGATATACGCTATACTCCATAGGCTTACGCAGAAAGCAGTGAAGCGAGCTAGCGCTCAGCTTCTTGAAAGTCCACTTGATATGACGGACTACAAGCACTGATCAGTAGTAGATCGAGTCAACTCTACAATTCCCGTCACCTGCTTATGTACTCATATCCCTCATGACTACATAGCGAGTATATCGCGATCTGATAGACTGTAGCTCAGAATCTTGTGGGATGTAATGCGCATTTTTGCGAAAGCAAGCACAACAATCACCAGGGCCTAGCGTCATAGACATACAGATCCATGGAGCAGAGGATCGAGCTAGCTCAACCAATAAATCTGAAAACAACACATATGAAAATCGCCGTCATAGGAGCAGGAACCATGGGTAATGGGATCGCACACGTGTGCGCCCAAAATGGCCACGATGTCCATCTGATAGATCTCAATCCTGATGCTCTCAAGCACGCCAAGGAAGTGATCAGTAATAATCTTGATCGCCTCATCAAAAAGGAAAAGATTTCTGAGCAAGACAAAGCCGATACGCTTCAGCGGATCAAGGGTGGCACAGAAATTACACAGTTGGTGAGTGATCGCGAGCTTGTCATAGAAGCAGTTCTAGAAAGCCCTCAACTCAAGGCGCAGATCTTCGCTCAGCTAGATAAGGACTGTCCGCCTGAGTGTATCCTTGCGAGCAACACATCATCCATCAGTATATCTCAGATTGCCAATGCAACTACTCGCCCTGATAAAGTGGTAGGAATGCACTTTATGAATCCCGTGCCGATCATGAAACTCGTAGAGATCATACGAGGATATAGTACTAGTGATGAGACCGTGCAGACCGTCATAGACCTCAGTGTACAGATGGGAAAAGTGCCGCTAGCGGTCAATGACTACCCAGGATTTATAGCTAATCGCATCCTCATGCCTATGATTAATGAAGCCATATATAGCTTGTGGCAAGGTGTGGCGGGAGCAGAAGAAATTGATGGTATCATGAAACTTGGTATGGGGCATCCTATGGGGCCATTGACTCTCGCAGATTTTATCGGATTAGATGTGTGTCTAAGTATCTTGAGGGTCCTTCAGGATGGCCTAGGACTTGATAAATATGCACCCTGTCCACTCCTAGTGAATATGGTGTCTGCGGGCAAACTAGGGCGCAAGACGGGAGAAGGATTTTACAAGTACCAGTAAGTCGGCCATAGCTATGCCGACAGACCATCAAGTATCTCGTGAGCTCATCTCGGTTTCACAGCATCTAGATCGCTGGCGCTTACAGCGACCAGCGCTAGTAGATGAGCGAGAGTGGGAGAGTCTTCTGCGTGATGTGCGTGCAGATGTACTCACTGACTTTTCCCTAAGCGACCTACTGGATAGAATAGCTACTGAGAGACTGGACACAGTCATGAAGCAGATAGTTGATGGCTATCCCGTCGCCTATGCTACGGGAAAGAAATACTGGTATAAGTGGTCGTGGTACTGCGCTCCTGGCGTATTGATTCCCAGATCAGAGACTGAAGAATTGTTGGCTTGGATACTAGATAGGGAGACCACTGGCGCCCCTATGAGAGCACTGGATGTTGGTTGTGGTACAGGCGTGATAGGAATAGGACTTGCACTTGAGAGTGAGCACATACGAGTAGATGCCGCTGATGTAGCCGAAGCAGCAAGACAACTGACGGCTAAAAATGCTACGAGTCTAGGAGCAGACGTGAAAGTCATCTTGCTTGATTTACTAGATCACAGTACATGGACAGAAGTAAGAGAGTACGATCTGATCGTAAGTAATCCTCCATATATACCGCCAGTCGAACGCTCTGTAATGGATGCATCTGTCCTAGCGCATGAGCCAGACCTTGCACTCTTCACTGAGGACTCTCATGGATTGCAGTTTTATGAAGCTCTGACCGAGCTCGCGGCACATAAACTTGTCACAGGAGGCAGACTCTACCTCGAGCTCAATGAGTACCATGCTCCGAAAGTCGCAGATCATCTCAGGTCATTCACTGGTGCGACAGGTGGCTTCACAGAGATCGAGATCAGACAAGATATCTATGGAAAGGACAGAATGCTGCGTGCCATATGGAACAGATAGACCGGGCAGTGACATATCTATGTAGCTGGTACCCGAGCAGGATAGACTTGCAAAATGGAAACTTCATCCAGCGCCACGCCGAGGCGATTGGCGAGCACATACCCGTCACGGTAATCTATGCAGTGAGTGATCCATCAATCCAGGAGATAGAGCTCTCAGAAAATCAGCGAGGAAATCTTCTCGAAGTTATAGCATATTTTCCTAAGCAATCATGGCTTTGGAGAAGATACTCAGTGCATCGGTCTGCTTGTGAAGCGGCCATTGCTAGAGCTATTGCTCTCCGTCCTTATCTCTCAGATTCAAGTGTATCCGCCGTCCATCTACAAGTAGCGCATCCCATGGGACTGTATGCAAGAGAGCTCAGTCGACGATGGCGACAAGTGATGGTCATGACAGAGCATAGTACTGTATTACTAGCTAGTAGGAGGTCTGATATGGCATGGTGGCGTCAGTGGCTCTTTCGATATGTAGGTAAGAGAGTCTCTCATGTATGTCCTGTATCACGTGATCTGGGGAAGGCGATAATGGATCTTGGTATCGCTGCACCGCAGACTGTCATTCCCAATGTGGTGGATACATCCATTTTTTTAGCTAAGCAGACTAGGAGCGATGACATCCATCGCTGGATCCATGTTTCGACCCTAGCAGATGACCACAAGAATGTCACAGGTATCTTGCACGCCATGGCCGCCTCACTTCAGGCTTATCCCAGTCAATCGCTCACGCTCATAGGTAATGGTTTTCAAGATCAGCATCGCGCGACTTGTGTCGAGCTTGGTCTCTCTACCACACAAGTCCGTATAGTATCAGAGCAACCTATCGAGGAGGTGGCACGCGAGATGCGTGAGCATGATGGCTTTATCCTCTTTTCTAATTATGAGAATTTGCCTTGTGTTATCTCAGAAGCACACTGCTGCGGATTACCAGTGATTGCGACGGATGTAGGTGGAGTGCGAGAGATGATCAGTGCTGATGATGGGATTGTCATCCAAAAGCAAGATCAGCAAGCACTCGTACAAGCTATGGATCAGATGAGAAATCAACATTGGGAGTCAGACGCGATTCGTCGAGTAGCAGTCGATCGATACTCCTATGATGCGGTGGCGCGATTATATCTCTCTGTTTATGACAATCTAGTAAAGACAGCGTGAGTCCAGGATTCACCATAGTATATAGCACGACGATAAAAAAGTCTGATGCACTTTATACACTGCCAGTAGGAGAGGACGCCTATCATATATGGCATCATACACATGGTCGATTTCCACAAGATAATCTCTGTGCTCGAGCAGACGGCTATATCGTAGGATTAGAAGGCATAATCTACAATGTGGATTCTATCCCGCGGGAGGATCGCGCAGAAACTCTATTATCACTCTACCGAGGACATGGAGCAGACATGCCGCGACAGATACGTGGAGTCTATCTCGGGATCGTGCTAGATGTACAGAAGGGAGAGCTGCTAGCTTATGCAGACTCTTGTGGCTCATTACCGTGCTTTTATTCCTGTTGGTCTGGAGGATTTGTGATGAGCTCTGACATAGGTCAGGTGCTGGAGTGGAGACGTAAGCATGGTATGACCTGTAAGCTGCATGAGCAGATGGCATATTACATGCTCACCATGGGCTGTGTGATAGAAGACGACACTCTCGTCGAAGATGTATATCGCCTCCATGGTGGTGACAGCATCATGTACAGCCCAGCTGGTAGCGTGAGACGACACCACTACGCGCGCTATCGGGATATATCCTACGAACCCGTGCAAGATTACTCTGCCATGCTGGAGCAGATGGATGCTTATCTGTGTCGATCGGTAGATGAAGCCACGGCAGTAGATCGTCACTATGGTCGACAAAGCCTAACTACGATTAGCGGAGGCATAGACTCTCGCTTTGTACTTATGCGACAGGTAGATCAGGGAGCAGATGTGCGTGCGCTGTGTTTCTCACATCCAGGCTATGAGGACGAACATATCGCGCGAGAAATATGCCGCGATGTAGACGTGCCTTTAGATTTTATCAGTCTAGATATGGGACGCTATACGGAGCGCTTTGATCAGAATATGTCAATCTTTCAGGGACAGATTTTTTATCTGACCTCAGCACATTTCAGGTATGCACTTGATCAATTAGAAGATACGAGCTATGGCCTCATACATACGGGTATACTAGGCGGTAGTGCAGTCGGTAGTTCATTGAAATATCCAGTAGACAAAGCCAATTTAAAATCTCGTTGTCTGAGTAAGATCCTCTGGGATCGATGCAGCGATCATGCCGCTCTATATCTAGAGCAGCATACTCATCCAGAGACAGCACCACTACTAGCGCGTAGCATGAATATGACGATCAGTGGAGCTTGGTGTTGCGCGCAAGAGAGCTATGGAACATCACCATTTATGGATCTTGATTTTATCGAATTGATGCTCAGCGTCCCACCATCTCGTAAGAAGCACAGGCGTGTCATGATCGATTGGATGCACCAGCATCATCCCACTATGACATCTTATCGATGGGAAGCACTTAAGATGAAACCATTTCATCCTATGGCCGCTATCATGGGACGATACAAGTCATATGCCTTGGCAAGATTACATCAGATAATTGGTCGTAAGCAAGAATTGAGTATGACGCCCTTTTCTCACTGGGATGGGATGAGACCCGAAATGAGAGAATGGTATGGACAGCAAATCAGTACCTTGAGTTCTACCGCAATGTCAGATCAGTTGCGAGAAGATATCAAGATGATGCAATCTCAAGCAGGTATCTTAGAGTTATCACAGATACTGACGCTGCTAGGCGCCATAGATAGATTTAAATTGACCACATGAGTTTGCCGCGATTTATACAAGGGCTGAGAGATCGCAGCGGTGACGAGATATTTCTGTCTGCCTTGATTCAGCGTGTGATTGCGTTTGTCACTATGATGGCGGTAATTAAGATATTGCCAAGTAGTGAATATGGCTACGCTGCCTATGCCATGTCTTCCTTAGCTTTTTTATTACCTCTCAAGGGTCTCGGTTCTGATACAGGACTCTTGCGATACGGTAGTCTTACTGGCAGTCAAAGAGAGAAGAAGTTTATGTTCCGATCGAGCTTTCGGAGAGGTATGATTGCGAGTGCTATTTTGTACACAATTGTATTTATAGCTGCGCCATGGATGGCTAAGAATCTGGAAGAGTCGGAGCTTTATATTCGCTTATTTGGGCTTCAATTTTTCAGTTTTTATTTATTCCACATGATACTAGCGTATGCCCGTCTTTATCATATGAATCGACTATTTGCTAGGCTAGGGATATTACACGCAAGTCTATTACTAGTGGTGGTTGTGCCGCTTTGTTATTTTTTGGGAGGTATAGGTTATATACTTGGATTGGTATTAGTACCACTGGTGATAGGGCTTTGGTTTATCATCTCGTTTCGTATAGTGAGCACTGACAGATCTGAGAGTGATCGTAAGCAAGGACTACCTGCAGGTTTTCTCTGGTACAGCGTGTACACGAGTCTGAGCAATGTGATGGCGCTATTACTATTTGCTATAGATGTCATCATCATTGGTAATATACTTGCAGATGAGCTGCTTGTCGCAAGATATAAAGCAGCAAGTTTGCTACCGTTCAGTGCGCTAGTAATTCCGGTGTCTGTATTTACTACAGACTTTGTGAAGCTGTCACGCCTTGCGGTTTCGCAACCGTCAGAGATTATGAGTTATTATAGATCATACCTCAAATCTTTCTTGCCTATTACCATCGTAGTAGTTGCAGGTCTGTGGTATGTAGGGCCTTTAATACTAGGACTACTTGGAGAGGAATACCTTGCAGGGACATCAATTTTACGAGTGCTTTCTTTAGGTATATTTGGAGCGATATTATTCAGAGTTCCGCTGGGAAATATGCTTGCAGCAGTAGGGTGGTCGAGGGCTAATCTCGCAATAGCAATTGTCATTATCCTTATTAATATCGTGTGCAACACATATGCTGTACGCACCTATGGAGTGATAGGTGCTGCTTACGTGACGGCAGGTCTCTTATGGCTGAGCGGTTTTATTAATCTCGCTGTCTTGCAGTATTGGTATCGCACGCGCGATGCTGTAGAGTCCTAGCTTCCCTTAGTGCCAGTATATCCGAGGGCAATTAGTTTTTCGCGGATTCGGTCTACGTGCTTTCCTTGTAGAATGATGTCACCATCTTTCGCTGTGCCGCCAGCCCCTATGTGTTTTTGAAGCGTCTTGCACAGATAGTTAAGATCGTCAGATGATCCACGCCATTGACTTACGATGGTGACTTCTTTTCCTCCTCGTCCTTTTTTCTCATAGCGCACTCGGAGCTGTTGTTGATTAGCGGCAGGCGTAAGTTGTATTCCTTTGCTGCCATCATCATAGGACCAGCTATCAGAAGTCGAGTAGTCGTTGTATCTCTTTTTCTTTGCCATATCTATTCTACACGGATTTCGTCCGCAAAGATCCATGATTTACCGCCTTCTGCCTTGTGACCTTCAGGGCAAGTGCCTCGATTATGTCCCACGAGTCTGATCTCGTCTGTGACTTTGCCAACGCTCAGACGAAATGTTTTTTTCATGGCCCCATCTTCGAGAGGATCTACGCTATGCGACTGGGAGCTTGCTTTATAAAATTTTCCATCATCAGCCTTGTAAAGCACTTCTACCTCTGTGGGTAAGAAGACCCATGAATTTTGATCTTGTAAGAAGCTGACGGTGACACTATCTACTCTGCGTGCTGCGGGTAAGGAGATGTAGGCATCTACATCATGTTCTCGGAATCCTTGCCACTCTCCACTTCGGAAATCAGTACCGCCCTCTAGACCATTGATGAGCGCTGTGGGTCCACCTGCGGAGTACTGAGAAGCATAGGGGTGAATGAGATTGATCTCTTGGCGTTCGACATTACGCTTCAGTTCTGTCCTCATTTCTCGACTTTGCTGACCTGCTGGATTGATATGTATACATCGTAGGACAGC
>Ga0209303_1001223_pt1 | contig 16515 bp, 11 predicted proteins | sample SidtaG_3_FD_187449 | JGI IMG/M metagenome (GOLD analysis project Ga0209303, IMG submission 187449) | Marine algal microbial communities from Sidmouth, United Kingdom - Sidmouth_Asex1 metaG (SPAdes) (version 2) | ecosystem: Host-associated > Algae > Red algae > Unclassified | place: Sidmouth... | reverse complement strand
CTATGTTTTATTTATTTTGTGCAGTTATCAGTTGTCTAATGAGCTCCCAAGGTCGATTTTTAAAGGCTTATAAGCGTCGTTATTGTTATTGATAAGGTTCCTACATGGATGTATGTACTTAGATTTTGTTTGAAAGTAAAATCTGTGCTTATAACCCTTTAAATTATCGCTAAGTGATCAATTCATTAATTCAATTGGTATAACTGGTGTTGTTAAATTACTAAGAATATTTTAATTGCTTAAATAACTTTTTGAAAATAACTATTTTAATGATATCTAAAAAAAATTTGTTCACCTTGCCCGCAAGTATTATTTACTTAAACTCAACTATACAAGCATTGCTGTTCGCATTGGTGCTTCCAACATTGAGTTATTATGTCGCAAAAGAGTTTGAAACTAATGCTTTGTGGATAGGTATTTTCTTTGTACTTACTGCTATTACAGGCATTTTTTTCTCACAACTTTTGGGGAATTGGTCAGACAAATTACCTGACCGTCGACCCTTAATTATTTTAGGGATGTTTTCAGGCACGATTGCTTGTTTAATTTTCTCAATTTCAAATAGCTTTACAATTTCATTAATATCAGCAATTACATTCTTCAGTTTAGCTTTTGCAAGTATTGGTCAAACCTTTGCTCATGCACGTGATTATGCCGATAAGCATTTACAAGCCAGAGATATCGTTATGTTTAATTCGGTATTACGAGCCTTTGCAGCCTTCGCTTGGGTTGCTGGTCCTGCATTAGGTTATATTTCTATTGATATTATTGGCTTCGACCAGCATTATTTTATTGTAGCTAGTTTGTACTTTTTAGGTGGATTAATGGCTTGGTGGTGTTTGCCAAAGGTATGTAAAGTTGTACAGAGCACTCACATTGAAACCGGTGACAATAACCAAGTGATCATCCTTGCTATTATTGCTTTTGCTCTTCTTTTTGGTTGTAACCAAACGTATATTATTGCATTACCTTTATACATTACCCAAGAACTGGGTGTTGATGCGAGTTGGTCAGGTTGGATCATGGGCACAGCAGCAGCAATTGAAATACCGATAATGATTTTTGCTGGTTGGTTAGGTACACGCTTTGCACTTTCGTCCCTAATTTGTATTGGTGCTATCGCTCCTATTTTTTTGTATATGGGCGTTTGGTTAGCCGATGAAGTATGGGTGTTATTTCCATTACAAATAGGAAATGCATTAATGATAGGTTTTATTGCTGGTTTAGGCATGACATGGTTTCAAGACCTTATGCCCAATCGAATTGGTGCTGCATCTTCCTTATTTTGGAATACTACCAACATGGGAAATATTATTGGTGCTGTTGTAATTGCGGTATTTGCTCAATGGTTAGGTTACAGAGATGTTTATTTGATTAATGCTATAATTGCAGGAATAGCTACACTTTTACTCTTATATATTGCATGTAAAGCAAATAAAAACTTAAAAACAAAATGATAAAATAATTCTAAAAACATCATAACGAAAAATTAATCAAATTATTCAAAGTTTTAAATCCTAGTATATATCCGTTATCATTGAAGATCAGGTCTTGGTGGGAACTAAAAAGCATTGAGGCTCGAACGCTCTGAAAAAAAGTATTTTGATAGGTAATTGGTATAGTGTTGGTTTACCCTCTTTGATCATAGTGGAGCATTAAATGCCATTTTATAATGAAATTTTCCTAAAAGAGCAATGTAAGCAAATTTTATCGTTTTATGATGCTAGAGTTATTGATGAAACGGGCGGCTATCATCAAAATTTTTATGATAATGGCGAATTATTCAACCGCCATCTAAAACAGCTAGTAAGTAGCACAAGAATTGTTATTAATTACGCTTCAGTTGCCACTTTATTTAACAATCCAGAGTATATTGCTAAAGCAAAACATGGGCTTGATTATATAGAAACAGTTCATTGGAGACCTGAAATTAATGGTTATTCATGGACGTTAAACAATCATCAACCACTGAACAATACTCAGTTCTCTTATGGTTATGCTTTTGTTTTATTAGCTTATGCAGCAGCTAAAAAAGCAGGTGTTATTGATTCTGATGAAATGATCTTGACAGTATTTGATCGTATCAATGATCTTTTTTGGTTAGAAGAACATGGATTATATGCCGACGAAACAAAACCCTCTGGCGAATTAACCTCCTACCGCGGTCAAAATACCAATATGCATTTGTGTGAGGCATTTATATCAGCTTATGAAGCTACTCAAGATAAACGCTTTATTAATAGAGCCGCTACTGTTGCAAAAAACATAACCTTTAAACAAAGCGATTTAACGCATGGTCTAATTTGGGAACATTACGATGAAAATTTTGCCATTGATTGGGAGTTTAATATTAATGATCCTAAAAACTTATATCGCCCATGGGGGTTTCAACCAGGGCATCAAACTGAATGGACAAAACTATTACTTCAGTTAAACAAACATTTACCTGAAAAAAAATGGATAATAAAAGCGGAAACATTATTTAATTTATCTTTTGAGCCTGCTTGGGATAAAGAATACGGTGGATTAGTTTATGGCCTCAACCCTGAGTATCAGTGGTGTGATGATGATAAATATTTTTGGGTACAATCTGAAAGTTTTGCAGCAGCAGCAATGCTTTATAAGGAGACTAAAAATGACAGTTATTTACAAAAATATAACTTATTGTGGGAGTATTGTTTAGAGCATTTTGTAGATAAAAAATACGGAGCTTGGTTTAGGTTACTTAGTCGTGAGAATGTACCATATAATAATAAGAAGTGTGTTGCAGGGGCTAAGTGTGATTACCATAACTTAAGTTCTTGCATTGAAGTTATTAAAACACTTAATGAGAAGTAATTATTTAAAATGGTTAAATCTGTATATAGCGTTTAGGGTTTGTTGATCCTTAGAGTATAATTTTTGTTCAAATTAAAAGTGCTTTATCATGGCTTTCGTTTGCCACATAATTGATCCTATGTAAAAACGTTTAACGAAGGGTAAATCGTTTTTTTAATGGATCATTGGGCAGAATAGGTTAGTATTTCTAAGCTTTGTTGGCATTTTATGGAGAATAACCATAAGACAATGACGATGCCTTTTACAAAAACCTAACCTATTGCTGCAAAAATATACTAAAAGCTTAACAGCCGCTAATCTACTCAATATTTAAACGTTGGAGTGAAGTAAAATTTATTAAAAAGTGAGTAGATTACTGCACTCGTTCTCATAAGACGAACGAGTGCAGTAATAAATACATTAAGAATCACTTTTAAAGGCGATTTTGTATAGAAACTTATCTTACAACACAACTTTGGTTGTTTTCCCAGCCCCAACCATCACCATCAGGATCTGAACTGGTAGACGCGCAAGGAGGGTACACATTTAATGCCTCAACTTTACAACTTTGATTATTTTCCCAACCCCAGCCATCTCCATCGGGATCTGAACTGGCAGATGCACAAATAGGGTTACCGTTGCTGTCGGAGCTGCCAGTGTCATCGCCATTGTTACCAGTGTCACCGCCATTGTTGCCAGTGTCTCCGTCAGTTTCCGACTCTACAACACAGCTTTGATTATTTTCCCAACCCCAGCCGTCTCCATCAGGATCTGAGCTAGCCGATGCACAAATAAGGTAACCATTGTTATCAGTATTACCGTTATCATCTCCACCTGAGTTACCGGCATTGAAAACAGTCGCTAATTGTGAAGTAGCTCGAATGCCATTAGTACCATTAACTAATATTTCACCCCAAGTTGTTAAAGCGGCTGTATTCCAGTCACTAACTATATCGATATTACCAAAGCTACTACCATTACCATTCCATGACCAACCTATATAACCCACATTATATGTTGACGCTAAAGACATGATAGACCCTTCATCAACTTCAAACTGTTTATGTGTAGCAGCAAATTCACCAATAATTAATGGTAATCCCTTGCTACTAAAAGCAGTTAGGTAGTTGTCTACCTTTGTTTGGCTATCAAAAACTTCGTACATGTGTATGCTAAAAATAACATTTTTATCGGGATCACTTTGAAAAATCTCATTGGCACGATCACGCATAACATATTGCCAATCTTGTCCCCAGTTAGGTGCATCAACCATGAGTGAATGAGTAAAACCTTCATTTCTCAACCTTGTTATGGCTGACTTATGATCATTTATATAATCGTTAGCATTAAAAACATTACCATAGGGCTCGTTTGCAATATTAATGATGACATAGTCTTCTTGGCCTACAAGTACACTCTTTAAACCAATCCAATAATCGGTTGCTGACGAAATAGTTGATGCGCTTGAATCTTCTGGATAACCTGTTGTGTCATGCACTTCTAACACTGCTATCATATTTTTTTCTTTAACTTTATTAATAATGTTGCAACATCGTTAGCTGAGTTTTTAGTCCATCTGTCGCCGCTTGATAAAACTACACGAACAGTATTTGTTCCTGTATTAGCAATTCCATTGAGGGATTGGTCTAATTTATCTGGAAACCATGTATGGGCATGATTAATCCCACGCATAACAAATTCATTACCATTTCCTTCATAAATTTTTCCTCCGCTAACTAAAAAACCTGCGTCTGCGCCTAAACTTAATAAAACTGAACTTGCTAAAATTGTAGGTAGAAATTTTCTTGTTATCGCTCTCATTTTGAAACACCCCATGTTGTTTTTTATTTGTAGTTATATATGCTAACCGGCTAATCATTTAGCTTTTAAAAAGTATATTACTCTATGAAATATTACTTTATAAAAAGAAGTATAAAATCATGAACCGGTTCATTATAATTACTGAAATTGATCAAATAATCAACAACTCAGATTATAATTAAATAAATAGTTACACTTAAGAAGCAAGTTTATATGTGAACTTAAATAACTTAAAACACAGTATTCTCGTTTCAAATAAATCTATGATCTACTTTCATGTATACAAAGGTTTATGTTCCAGACAAAATTTAAGCTCTACATTCATGTATGCAAGACATTGAAGGTTATTTAATAGTTTTTCACGACTAAAATGAACAACGTGACGTAAGTTTTTTATAAACCTATCAAGTAAGCGCTTGATAAAACCACTTTATTAACAATACTTTATAAAGTGGTGACAATACATTATAAAGAGATGGCAATCCATTGCCTTCGGTGGCTTTTTATAAATATTGATACTCAAATACTATGAAATGAACATTTGAAAGTAGCTGCAATATAGATAACGACTCTATCTGAAATTTCTCAGCCAAGTCGATAAATTAAATTCTAAGCTAATTTTGATCAAAACTGACTTAAATTTTAAGTAACATTGCCTATAAAATTCTCACTGATTATTTTGCATGAAAAAAATAAATCACTCTTCAGGGGATCGAAAAAATAGATATAAAATGCTGATTGAAATAAAATATAAAATAGAATTAAAGTCGTAAATTATATATCGCTAAGGTCACTAAAATTTAGTTAGCCCGCTAAATACATTGCTTTAATGGAGGGGTGTAAGATAGTAAATGTGAGGGCTAAAGGTTATTAAAAAACCTTTAGCCCTCAAGCGCAGTTTACTGTGCTAATTGTTTGTTAAATGTATCAATAATTGCTAATGTTTTAGCGTCAGATGAAAACACTGTATTTAAGCCTTGCGGCTCTTGTGCAGGGTCGCCTAAATAGTCATCACCAATTACCCATTCGCCCTTACTTTCAGGGTTTGCACGTCCAAAGCCACCATACGCCCAAAAGTTTAAACCGGCTAAGTTGCCATTGCTCTCTTTTGATTTAACCACTTCTTTAAATATTTCAGTGAAAAATATATCTCGATTAGTGGTCGAATTATAAGGCGACAAGCTTTCTAAATGCCGTGGGAAACCAAATTCAGATAATACAATTGGCTTATTCAATTTTTTAGCAACAACTAAATGATCCGACATGTATTTTTTAGCTTTATTGATCGCATTAATGGTAGAGGCTTCTTGATTATCTTTGGTATACCAACTCCAATTTTTTGGCCATACATGCATTGTTAAATAATCAATAGCTGTATTATTATGAAGTTTTTCAAATACATCAATATTATTTAAACTACCGGCTGCCCCCTCGTTACCCGTTGAAATAAGCTGATCAGGCGCTAAACGATCAATTAGAGCGACAGACTTATCAACCCATAATTTAAAAGCATCATAATTGTTTTTATAAAATACTCGAGGCTCATTAGATATCTGCCAAGACATAATAGTAGGGTCTTCAGTATATAATTGCCCAGTAATGCTATTAGTACGAGAAATTATAAATTCAGTATGTTTATAGAAGTCTTTAGTACAAGGTTCACAACTATGAAATTGCTTAGTATATGCCATGTAATCGTCCCACGTTACCCCTTCGGTAAAAGGGTTTGGAACATCGCCATAACCATGCCATTTTAAGTATTGAGACATACCGCCTGACCATATCCAGTTATTGGTTAAGTATAAAACAGCTACCATGTCACGTTTTTTCATTTCGGCGAGTAGGTAATCTAATCCTTCTAATAAGTCTTGGTTGTATTCACCAGGTTTAGACTGTAACGCGGGTTTTATAACTGAATCACCTTCTCCACCGTCTGCACCTACTAAAATCCTTAAATTAGTCATACCATATTTTTTTAGTTGGTCTAATTCTTTGTGTAGGCGCTCGCGATCACCATTTTTGGCAGCAATCAGCGGTCCATACCAATAGTTTGTTCCAATAAAGTGATAAGGTTTACCATCACGATGGAACTGACCATTTTCTACCGTAACAAACTGGTTAGACTTAGATGAAAAAGTAAGAGATAAAACATTTGATGGAGCTGATTTTCCACTTTCATTTACCGCTATAATTCTATAATCATAACGCTCTGCATCTATCAAATTATCTTTATCTTGAAACAAAACATCGACTTTAGGATCAAATCTGTTTTTACCGTCAGAAATATTTTCAGCGATAATCTTCCAATCTTTACTTGAGCTCAGTTTACGTTCAATAGTGTAACTTCTTCCTAATGGTGACCCCATCCATGAAAACTTCCTATCTTTTGAGATAGATCTAAATCTTGGAGGTTCTGGTGTTGCCAAAGGTGGCGCTGAATCTAAGCCATCCATTTGTGCCTGTGCTAAACGAACAAGTTCAGTCACTTGAAGTTCTTCATTCGCTTCACCTTCTGGAAAACCAGGTAAGTGATAACTGTAATACGGACCATTACCTTCTTTGTGCCAATAAAAACCACCATTGTGTCTATGTCCGCGATAACCCCAAATAAACGCCCCTGCCGCTTTAGCGCCATTTACTTCATAATTTATCGCGGTTTGCATAATGTCGTTTAAGCCTTGATAAGGTTTTAAACCATATTCACCCACTAGGTAAACTTTACGTCCTGCGATAAGGGTTAGATCGTCAATGATTGTTTGAGGTTTATTATTATTATTTACTGTATAGAAATGGTTGTTAATAATGTCGATGTTGTCGTCATTTAATGAATGTTCAAGAATATTGACATAATTACCATCAATCAGTAATTGTTTAGGTGCTAACGATTTAATATGGGCAGCCGTTTTTTTAACAAATTCAGCAGTACTTAAGGTAAGTTCATTACCTGTTTCCCAAGCCATAATAGACTTTTCTTCATGGTAATGGCGTCCCGTTATGGTGTTTTTACGGGTGATCGTTTGGCGAATAATATCTAAATAGGCTTTAAACGTTTTGCTTTTAGTATCATAAAAGTCGTCAGCACTTTCATCATAAAAAGCAGCAAGTTGTTCACGACCGCCCCACCACCACCAATGATCGATAAAGGGTAATATTAAACGTAATTTATGCTCACTTGCATGGGCGATCATTTGATCATAAACCACCATCGCCTTCTCGTTAAGTATAGGCATACCGTTTTTATTTATAGGTTTGAGTATATGAGTTTCGCGCTGGCAAGCTTTATCAGCAGGATGTTCGACCGAAAGCACATATATTCGCGTAGCTTTGTGACCCGTTCTTACTAACGATTTTATCCAGTTTTCTTGCTCGTCGGATGTTGGCCATTTAAAATATTGTCCCCAGCCACGTTTATCGGCTTTACAGGTTCCCTTAGCGTCGTCTTCAATACGATGCAATTCAGGTGCGTTAAAACCGGCAAATCTAAATTCTTTGTCACCATCTTTTAAAGTATGACCATCACGGGTTATAAAGTGTTCAAAATCTGCTGCTACAACAGGTTGAACAGCCAGTGCTAGTAAAAAAATAAACCATTTATTCATCATTAACCCTTACCTAAAGTGTTGAATAACCTCACCACTTCCATCATGGCTCGGCCATTATGGTAGGGTGCTTTCCAAAATCCAGCTTTGTACATTGCGTTAGTTTTATTGTCATCAAGCGTAGAGATCCAATGCCATTCGCCGGCTATTTCATCTTTATGATATCGCTGTATAAATAACCAAATATCTTCACAAATAGTAAAATATTTTTTTTCATTGGTTAAGTGATAAGCGTTTAAAAAACCAACTAGTGCTTCAGCTTGTACCCACCAGTGGCTTTCTTCATGGCGAATGTTGTCAGCTATTTCGTACTCATCACACACTTGATTATGTTTACCAATAGATTCCTTATAGCAAGTATCTGCTAAGGCTAAAATAATGGTTTTGTATTTAGCTATTATTTCTTTATCAGCTAATATTTCTACCGCTTCCCATAATAGCCAACTTGCCTCAATATCATGACCATAAGAAATAGTTAATGATAAATCTTGCCATTTATTATCAAAGAATAACTTTAAATGGTTATTTTCTTTGTTAATAATATGTAGTTCAAACATATCTAATACATGGATTAATGCTTCTTTAACTTCTGGAGTGGGTAATATTGCATAAAGTGCACTGTAAGCTTCTAATACATGTAAATGAGTATTCATTGATTTAGGTGCGTTTAAGTCTTTATCACTTAAACGCAAATCTTCAATAACTCCCCATTGTTGCGTGTAAGCTTCGATATAACCACCATGGATGTAATCGCGAGCATTTTTTTCAATAAGGTTAAAATATTCTTTGGCTTTATCAAGTGCCAAATCGTTCCCTGAAAGTTTGTAATAAGCAGAAAATGCGTAAATACAAAAACTTTGCGCATACGTTTGTTTTTTACCGTTAACTTTTTCACCTATTGGTGATACTTCCCAAATTGCACCACCAAACTCTTTATCATCAAAATATGTTAATAGGTAGTCAAACGCTCTTTTTGCTGCCGCTTTATATTCTATCTCATTACTGAGGAGGGCTTTTTCACTGTAAAACCAAAGTATTCGACTATTTTGTACAATACCTTTATTTGCATCGCAACTCACTACACCAAAAAAATCTACTTCACCAACAAAGCCACCATGTTTTTCGTCAAAGGTTTTATCTAACCACCACTGACCAATACTGTTTAATTCTGTTGAAATAGCACTTTTATCGAACGCTAAGGTTTCCATGATAAGTTTCCTTTTTACTTAGTAAAAGCAGTGTTTTTTGCAATTAAATCATTAATTGCTTGTACTGAAGCTGCAGAGCGTAATCCATCTTCAGGGGTGTTTTTACAGTAATCAACTAATTGCTCGATTGAGCTAGTCGCTACATGCATACGAGTATCTGAAGAGGCATAATAAATATTGACCTCGCCGTTATCGTTTACCACCCAGCCATTACTAAACACTACGTTAGAAACATCACCAACACGCTCGTTTCCTTCTGGCGCAATTAAGTGCCCTGCTGGCTTATGGATAACTTTCCAAGGTTCGTTTAAATCCGTCATGAATGCGTATAATACATAGCGTAAACCAGCAGCGGTATTACGTACACCATGAGCGAGGTGTAACCAGCCATCATCAGTTTTTAAAGGTGCTGGCCCTTGTCCATTCTTAACTTCATTAATAGTATGATATAACTTGGTATCAACAATAACTTCTGACTTGATTTCAGCGTTTTCCATTGATTCAGATAAACCCCAACCAATACCACCACCGCCACCAACACTAATAAATCCGTCTTGTGGACGAGTAAATAAAGCATATTTTCCGTCTACAAATTCAGAATGTAAAACAACGTTACGCTGTTGCCCTGAATAAGTAATTAAATCTGGAAGTCTTTCCCAATTAACTAAGTCTTTAGTGCGAGCAATACCACATTGCGCTTCTGCTGCACTGGTGTTTTCCATCATAGTTTTGTCTTTTCGTTCAGTACAAAACAATCCATAAATGAAACCATCTTCGTGCGAGGTTAATCGCATATCATATACGTTGGTATCAGGATTTTCAGTTTCAGGTAATGTGATAGGGTTTGACCAAAAACGAAAGTTATCAATACCGTTGTCACTTTCTGCCACTGCAAAAAAAGATTTACGGTCATTACCTTCTACTCTAACTACAATCACATATTTACCTTCAAACATCATTGCGCCTGAATTTAAAGTGGCATTTACACCGATGCGTTCTAATAACATAGGGTTAGTTTGCTCGTTTAAATCATATCGCCAATTTAATGGGATATGGTCACGTGTAATAATTGGATTTTCCCAGCGCTGAAAAATACCATTGTATTTTTTGCTAGGTTGGTTTTTTAATGTGATTAAATTTTCACTTTCACTTTGTAAATGAGAAAGTTTATGTTGAAAAGTTTGTTTTGATAAGGTTGTCATAATTCGCTTCTTATTTAATATTCAATTAACTACATTTACCTACAAGAATTCTAGCTACTTAATACCTAAAATTTTTAAGTAAACTGCATCAAAGCACACAAAGTTTATTAAAAAAATCATTAACATATAAATTATTGAACAAATCCTATTAAATGAACCGAACCCATTTAATAAATAAAATATTATTTATGTTTACAACTATAATGTAATGAATAGCTATTTCTAAAGGGTATTACCCCCTGAACCCGTTAGTAAATCTATAGTGAACCGGTTCATATAAATAATTTAACTGGTTTAACCCATTTTTACTAGTATTATTTGTTTTAAGTTGTAAAAATATAAGTAAGGTATCTGCTTAGATATAATAATTTATAATCTAGTGGTTTATTATACGGTTGTTAAAGGAAATAAAATGAGCACAATCAGAGATGTAGCTAAAGAAGCTGGCTTATCTACCGGTACAGTTTCAAAAGCACTCAGTGCCCCTAAAACAGTAACGCCTAAAAATTTAGCAAAAGTTCAATTAGCTATTAAAAAACTAAATTATAAACCGAACATGCTTTCTCAAATGTTTCGTAATAAACAATCACAAACTATTATTGTTTTAGTGCCAGATATTGCCAATTTATTTTTTGCTCAAGTAATAAGTGGTATTGAGTTAGTTGCACAAAAAAATGGTTACCGTGTTTTATTAGGCGACACTAAAGATGAAATTAAGCGTGAAAAAGAATTTATTAATATGGTAGAAACCCGCTTAGCCGACGGTATCATTAATTTACGCCCATACATTGAAGGTGATTCTGTATTACCTAATATCAATGTTATAGCAGTAAGTGCTGGTGGTTGTGAAAACACCCCTTACCCATCAGTGAGAATTGACAATATTGGCGCTAGCGAAAAGGTTGTTGATTACCTAATTTCATTAGGGCATAAAAATATTGGTGTTATTTCAGGTACATCAAAAAACCCTCACTCGGTTGACAGAATTCAAGGTTATAAAAAAGCTTTAGCAAAAGCAAAGATCCCTTTTAACCAAAAATTGGTGTACGAAGGTGACTTTAATTATTGGTCAGGTATTAATGCTTCAGAATATTTTATTCGCTTAAAAGATGAAATGCCTACTGCTATATTTTCAATGAATGATGAAATGGCAATATCGGCCATGAAAGGTTTTTTAAATAATGGTTTACGTATCCCTGAAGATATATCGATTACTGGTTTTGACGATAGGAAAGTTTCACGCTATTTAAACCCTGCTCTGACAACAGTGTCGCAACCAGCAGAGAAAATTGGTGAAAAGTCAGCTGAATTACTACTACAATTAATTGAAGGTAATTCGCCCAATCAAACAGAGTTTATTCTCCCTTATGATTTTGTTATTAGAGAAAGTACCGCTGTACTTAAATAACAAATAAAAATCAGGTTACCTAAAACAGTCAATCGCAACATATTAAAATATGATAAACGACAAATTAAATTCTATCCCCTATAAAAAATCCTATCAAAAATAGAAATAAAAAAGTGTCAACCCTAGCTAAAGAGTTAACACTTAATTTGTATCTTAATTAAAAAGCTCAATGAACACTTAATTAAAACTATTTAATACATACCAATAAAACTAAACCACTTTTATCTCTTTGGCATCATCATTATTTATACTTTTTAATGTGATCCCTTTGCGCAGATTGTTATTAATATCTTCTACAATATCATCAGTTAAACTATAAAAATAAATAAATATACCTGAAAGCAAAGCACCAAATGCTGGAAAATAACTCACCATCATACGTAAACCTTCTTTAGCAGTTTCAGATTGCTCAGTGTTAGCCTCATAACCATATATAGCCAAAGTCCAACCCGTTATAGCACCACCAATAGTCCAACCCATTTTTTGTGCAAAAGAAGCCGAAGAAAATATCAAGCCCGTAGAACGCCTACCCGTAGTATATTCAGAATAATCAGCGGTATCTGCATACATCGCCCAAAGTAATGGAAAGACAATACCTGCACAAATACTAATTAATACCTGCGAAAGTAAAATTAGCCACACTTGCGTATCAACATAATAAAAAACACTCGCACTTAGTGCAGCAGCAATAAACATAGCGAACATAAAAGTGTTCTTTTTACCGATGCAAGTTGATACTGGTTTAGCTAACATTACGCCTAATAAGTTTGATGCTTGCCCAATCACTAAATAAGTAGTTATCAAACCAAAAGATACGCCAAAAATATCTACTGAATCTACAGCGAAATAATATTTCATGTAATAAACAGCGGCACCATCTCTTATACTGTTAAAAATAAGTGTTGATAAAGCAGCACCTAACAAAATAAACCAATGCTTATTTTTTGCGAGATTTTTTAAATCCGCTTTAAGTGCATTTTTTTGTTCTTTAGGTGGTTGAACACGCTCTTTGGTCCAAGCAAAAGTGAAGTAAAACAATATCGCACATAAAACCCCATAAAAAGCTGCGGTGTACATCCAAGCCGACTCTAAATTTGGCTCACCACCGCCTACAACACTAAAGTAATCGAGCAAGGGTTCAACCATAGCAAGCGATGCCATACCACCAGCAAAAGCGAATATCATGCGAAATGATGCCAGCGATGTTCTATCTTCACTATGCGAAGACATAACACCAAGTAACGAACCATAAGGAACGTTAACTAGAGTATAAACCACCATCATTAAAGAATAAGTCACGTAAGCATAAACTAGCTTATAGTGCATGGACCATTCCGGCGTCGTAAAAGTTAAGACTCCCACTAAAGCAAACGGTATAGCACCAAAGGCGATGAAGGGTCTAAATTTACCCCAACGGGTATTGGTACGGTCTGCAATAATACCCACTATAGGATCTGTTACTGCATCCCATATTCTAACTACCAAAAACATCGTTCCGGCAGCTGCTGCACCTATACCGAATACATCGGTATAAAATATCATTAAGTATACTGCGAATAGTTTCCAAAACATTGACGATGCAAAATCCCCAAAACCATATCCTATTTTTTCTCTAAAGCCCGGCCTATCATTATTTAGTATCATTTTATTTTTATGCCTCTTAACTTATATTCACTATGTGCTTTTAATGCCACCTGCAATGAAATAGAAAATAATGTACACTCAGACCAATGAACCGGTTCAAGTGATAAAAACACATTCAAACAAGAAAGCTATACCCTGTCAATCTATATTTAAATCATTAACTGACCACGCTTTATTCCAATTACAATTTTATTTATGTACTTCTGTTATTTTTTAGAAAAGATTAAATGTTTAAAAGTTAAATATATATGAATTTGTATTTAAAATTTTAAGTTGAAATAAGCTAATATATTAATTAAATTAGTAACCAAATTAAATACCTATGCTTAATAGGCAACTATAAATTAATATACTGACAAATACTCAGTTGAACCGGTTCATTTTTTATGGAAGAATACTTGTTCAACCTACGGTTACTTTACCTGTAATAAGTACAAACGGAATAAAATATAATGAATAAAGAGCTTTCTACCGAAATTGATAATTACGTTCATTGGCTTTCTCACTCTGCTTTGCCTTTATGGAGTTTCAAAGGGGTTGACCAATATGGCGCTAGCATTGAACAATTTACTGTTAAAGGTAATGCCGATCTTGAGTGTAATAAACGTATACGTGTTCAAGCGAGACAAATGTTTGTTTTTTCAGCTGCTGAGCAAGAAGGTTGGATTAATAATGGTTACGATCTTGTTGCCTCGCTCGAAAATTTTTGTGAAAAATATGCAAAAATTCCAGAAAAATCACATTATATACACATACTTGATGCTGATAATGAAATAATTAATTCCAACAATGATCTTTACGATATTGCATTCTTTTTTCTCGCCTATGCGTGGAGGTACCATGTATTTAATGATTTAAATGCATTAAAAAAAGCTAATCAGTTACTTAATACTATTGATACTCGTTTAAAAGCATCTTCTGGTGGTTGGATGGAGGGAGATTATCCGAGCCCTCACCGTCGCCAAAATCCACACATGCATTTATTTGAAGCTTTTTTAACGCTTTATCAATTTACTCATGATGGGAAATGGTTAGCAAAAGCAGGAGAAATTTATTGTTTGTTCGAAAACGTATTTTTTGATCATAAAAATAAAGTATTACTTGAATACTTTACCGACGAATGGCAAGTTGCTGAGGGTGACGCTGGTGAAGTTGTAGAACCTGGTCATATGATGGAATGGGTATGGCTATTAAGACAATACCAAAAATACACTCAAGCACCGGTTGATGACTATTGTTATAGTTTGTATCACAACGCCCTGAAATATGGTTTAGATAAATCGAGTAACCTATTATTAGACGAGGTTCGTATATCAGGTAAAGCCACTAATGCAACAAAGCGTTGTTGGCCAATGACAGAATGGATCAAAGCAAGCTTAGTTCAGGCTGAATTTACGGCTGACGCTGATAACTACAACTACTTGAATGACTCTGTTAGCGCGATTAAAGCATTAACGAAGTACTACCTTGTATCGCTACATTCGGGTCAATACATCGACAGTATTGATAAAAACAATCAGGTATTGGTTGATAATGCGCCAGCAAGTACTTTGTACCATTTAATGGTTGCTGGTTTAGAAGCACAAAAGTTTGCCAGAAAATTTTGCCGTTAAAATCTTTGTCACTTAAAAAATAATTAATTAAGTAGCGTTATTCATTAGCGACGTATGACTTACCTTGTTTGCTAAAATTAAATAAAAGGCAAATAAGGTAAACATCTCTTAATAAATTTACTGACTATAATTAGAAGTTGTTGATACTTTCGAGTATGATTTTCGTTCAATTTAAAAGGGTTTAACGTAGAGTAAATTGCTTTTAAATGGATCCTTGAAAAGCATACCTAAAAGACCAACAGCCCTAGCCTAATGCAAATTTATTTCGTTATTAATATTTACACTTTACAATGCACATTTTTATTTAATAAGAGAGCTTTATGTTCAAATACTGCCCTGAATGTAAAAGTTCAGCTATTAACTTCGTTAATAATCATTATATTGACTGTACTCATTGTAATTTTTTGTACTATCATAATACCGCAGGTTCAGTGGCGGCTATTATAGAATATGAAAACGACATATTATTAACCATTCGTGCAAAAGATCCTGGTTTAGGTTTATTAGATTTACCCGGCGGTTTTGTAGATCATAATGAAAGTTTAGAGCAAGCATTAGTTAGAGAAATTAATGAAGAGTTGTCCTTTAACATTCAATCTGAAGCTGTAACTTATTTAGCCTCAGAACCCAATACTTATGAATACAAGAACATTACCTATAAGACGATCGACTCAATATTCATTATTAAATTAACGAAAAAACCAAATATAGTTTTAGAAAAGTCTGAAATTAAAGGGGTTTTATGGCTGAAAAAAGATGAAATAAATATTGAGCATCTTGCTTTTTCTTCAATTAAAAAAGTCTTAAAAGATTATATTAACCAGTAGATAAATAATGATTGAGCGTGTTAGCGGCTCAGTTAACCACCTATCGACTAATAATAAAAAATCATATCAAAATTTTATAGAATCTCTGTTGTTCCCCCTACTCTAAAATTTTAAAGCTTTAAAATATAAAAAAACCTATTGAGTTATCACTAAGTGAGTTATCAATAGATTTTTATGTTTTGGTTAGGGTCTGTTGATCTTTCGAGGTTATTTTTACAGCAAGGTGTTTGATATTTAGACAAGGCAGAGAATGTGAAGTGTAGCTAGCTACTCGAACATACGATAACGACGTATAAATTTCAAACAGGTACTGCCCTCTGGGTTCATTTAAAACGAATTTACTCATTGCTGTTCGCTTCTTTAATAGAATAACTAT
>Ga0209303_1001220_pt1 | contig 16571 bp, 24 predicted proteins | sample SidtaG_3_FD_187449 | JGI IMG/M metagenome (GOLD analysis project Ga0209303, IMG submission 187449) | Marine algal microbial communities from Sidmouth, United Kingdom - Sidmouth_Asex1 metaG (SPAdes) (version 2) | ecosystem: Host-associated > Algae > Red algae > Unclassified | place: Sidmouth... | reverse complement strand
TCATTTCTTTCTGGCGCACAACGGGCCTCGAACGAGCGTCTTCTGAAAAGCCAGGTCCCAACGATGGACACGAGTGGCCTGGATTAGCTTCAAATTTTCGAATGGGCGGTGCAGCCACATTTGAAGTGTTGCGAGGCACCAAACTGACATGGAGCCTGGTTCAAATGAAGTTGTCAGATCTTCATTATTTCGACTCTTGATTTGGCACAGCGGCAGTGCACGACCGGAATTGTCCGACGTAAACTTGGCCCGCCTGAAACGGGGTGTCTCGTCAAGTCTGGCCCGTGCCGGCACGTGCCGACAGGCTTGTGGCGCTTGCTCGTCTTAGTCGCCCCCGTCCCGGGAACCGCCTTCCAGATGGCACCCCTGGTATCTTGACAGCCCGCTTGCTGTGCGGTCTCAGAATTCTTCTCTGCGTCACGTTTGTAAGGAGCAATTCTTGTTGCGTGTGAAGAAAGTGCACCCACTCAAAGCGCGTTCAGGCAGCGTCGAAGTCGTGTCAACCTTCTGTGCTTCCGTCGCGCACTTGTTGGCGGATCACGACCTCATTGTGCGCTGGCTTGAGAGCCACAGGCACAGACACTCCTCATGGGCACTCACCAATCAGTGTGCTCAGGATGCGAGCGGCAGTGCGACAGTCTGTTGTCATTTAGTTTTCACGTGCTTGCCACGTGAGCGATGAGGGGCTCCGGCACGGCCACGTGCGCACTTTTTGACACTCGACCAGGTGTCACACACGCATACTCTGAGCTGTATGCCTGTAACGAGATAAAATCTATTTTTCGTGACGTTGGCGCTCGACTGAGGGCCCTTGAAAGGGCCAGGACGCGCTGTCCACCGCATCCGCCGAAATTATTTCCGTGTAACGTTGATGGTTTTCGGATTGTTGTTGTGGTGCATGTCATTCTGTTTCTGAGCAGGTTGCGAGGTTTTTGGGGGATCGGCTGTATGTGCATGACGGCGGAATAATATTTACTGGGATTGTCGTGCTGTTTCATGAGTCATGCTAGCCAAATAACTTCTGGGTAGCATTTGGGCCAGTGACGATGTCATCTGCTGGTTGTTGTCACTGGTCTCAGCGGCTTCCTTTGTAGCGTCACGATGCATGAACGATGCCATGGTGCACGCAGTGCTCCAGCCTTGTGATTCTCGTGTGCAAGCACGTTTATATTTGGTTTTCCTGCGCAATTGAACCCAAGACCTATTATCTGTAGGACAGAAGCCGTGCGTGAACGTTGATTGTGATTGAGAGCATGTGATCCAAAGATTTTGTTTCCTGAAGTGGCCTGGCTGCTGTTCTTATGGGGATGTCAGCGGTGCACGCGCTCCATGCCTCGAAAGCGCCAGCGCGACCATCTCGGAGGGTACGCACAGCCGCATTCTTTTGTGTGCCGCAGTACACAACGTCCGTAAGGAGATGAGCCCACGGTGATAAGCGCTTGGGTTGCGCCGTCGCATTGAGGTCGCAAGTACAAAATGGTTGTTACGGGCTTTCTTCTCCAGGCGACGACAACCGCGACTCAGACGTGCTTCCAAACTGTGCCCCTGTCTTCCCGCGCCATATCCGGACTCCACAGTGATGAGATCCGGTGAGCGCCCGTCTTGAAAACTGATCAGCTACGACAGCGACTGCGGCTGTTGCGCAAGCGGGGTGCGCATCAATTGCGACTGTGGTCGCGCCCGCAGTTTCTGGTTCTACGGCTGGCTCCACACGTGTCATCGCTCAGTACCCCACCGCGGTGTCCATATGCGTTTGTGTTGCGAAGCCGAACTCCACGGCAGTGTCGGTGGCTGAGCAGAAAGCACCAACGGCGCTCCTGTTGAAAACCATAGAGCCAGGCGGATCACGCAATTGCTTCCGCTGACGCTATCAAGCTCAGAAGCGACATATATGGCGCTTGAAGCCATTGGCGCCAATATTGCTATGCAACTTGGCCTTGATGATGCGAAGGAGTCCCTCAAGACAAGCCTGAGGCGGCTTCACAGAGAGGTGAGCGCCTCGCAAAGGTTTGAACTCCGTTTCGAGCTGTACACGTGCGGAGCCAAGATTGGTCGCGGCGCGGACGCCTTCCTGGTTTCATGCCGGATGCGGCGCAGCCTACCAACGCTGATGTAGAGCCGTTGACGGTTCCAGCTGCGTGGTGTCGAGCCCCATGAGGAAGAAGGATACGCTTCTGCTGTTTCCTTGCTGTCTGCGCCACGCGCCTTTTGCACAATAGTGCCCAAAAGGGCTCCTGTAGTACCCCGACAATGTCCCCAGAGCTTCAGCCATCCTAGAGGAGGCCACGTTACGTGCAAGCAGGGCAGCTGTCCTACATCCGTGGGTTGCAGGAACCTCGTTCCATTTGATTCTACGCGTGACTTCGCCAGCGCTTCTTCCGTTTATCTTTGTGGGGGCTTCGTTCTAGGTTGAGCGTGACGTCGGCCCAGCTCTCTCTTTGCACCTGACATTACACCCCTTGCATTTCGGCTTCCACTTTGGTCGTGTCTGGGATCCAGAGTTTGCCAACCTGACCTCTCGTCCACCTTGGTGGAATCCTCTTCGGTGCGCTTTCCTGTGCGTCTTTTTCCCCCCCATCGATCATGCTTTTCTGCACTTCCGCCACCTGTCACATAACGTGTCCCCCGGGGCACCTAGTGGCGGACCGGGCGCCTGGTACGAGCCGACTGGACGCCAAGGCGGGACGGGCCCTGATAGTACGGCTCTCCTGGTGAGTGACTGCGCGCGCTTTGTATGCTTGCGGGTTGACTGCTCGTTTCTGCTCTATTTGCATGACTGACAGTAGAGGGGTTCACAGGTATGGACCCCCGAGTCTCCACTAGGGGAGGCTACTGTGTGGGATTCAGGGACATTTTCGCCCGCTTGCGCGTTGGGTTAAGGGGACAGCGGGGCGCCCGTGGTCCGGCATCTCCGCACAAGGACACCTGTGTTTTTGTGACGGGTTTCTTCCCTAGTGGCCATGTCGCAGTGCGAGAGTTGAGCGGGGCGTGCGAGCTCGTTCCCTCAGCCGGTCGGGTATCCCTGTTACTTTTGGTGTGCTGGGGTGGCACGTATAGATGGGCGAAAATTTCCTGGAGCTGCGGGGGAGCTGTTGCTCCCAGTCGGTGCTGGCTTCAGCGTATAGGGCCATAGTTTCCGTGCGTGGTCCGTCCCTGTCGAGATTTCCATCTCCTGACCTGTGTCGGGATTCCCGCTCTGCGCCTCGCCGCTTTCCCTTTGGTTTTTAGTCTTCGAATGCGTTCTCTGGTTTCCCTGGTTCTTGAGCGCCGGTGACCACTATGCCGAGTCCGTCTTCCTCCCCGGGCGAAACTTCGCCTCGGCGTGTGTCCATGGACAACCTCTCTGCTTTGGTCGTGTCAGAGATAACAGTGTTAGCGGGAATGGTGTCGCCAACTCCGACACCGGCTGGTGCGGTTGGGCTGGCTGACCAGCCCCAAGTTAATAAGACGGTGAAGACCCAAAACCCGCGACCCGCGGTGCATGGCGCCGGCACTTCCGAGGGAAAACAGGAGTGGACCCCACCTCCTGTACGTTCGTGTGGACGTGTTGCAACTGGCGCCCCGCTGGACTTCATCACTACCCTGGCCGTCGTACTGTTCCTGGAATCTCTCCACCAGGAGATTCGAAAGAACATGGCCGGGGCAGTGAAGACCCGCTCCGCGGGACGAGGGATCCGTATGCTGGCTTCCCGAAGCGCTGGCATGGGGTCGGAAAGCGGCCGGGAGGTGAACAGTGGACCTGAAGGTGGTGGTGGATGACCGGCCGGGAGTTCTCGTGAGGATTCACGCCGGGACCGTCGGTAGCGCCGGAACCGGCGTAGCTAGCGGCGCCGTCACCCCCGGTCTGCTTCGAGTGACTATTCTGCTAGCAGTGACGGCGAGTTGGTGCGTCGGGTCCGGGAAGACTTCCAGATCCGCGTCCACAAGGTCAGGGACAGCCTGCTCAACACGGTGACCGACTACCTGTCGTACCCGCTGGAAAACCAGAACCAGACAGATTCTTCACGCCCTGAACACCAGTCGTGACGCGGGGGGGCGAGCGGCCGAGCGGAAAGCGCGCGTTTTTTCTGTGCAGTAAGGAGTATCGCATCGCAGCGACCTGTCCGAAGGTGCCTCAGGAGCCCCAACGGAAGCTGGAGGAACGAGGCCTCCGGTTTTCCAAGGCCGTGCGTTGAGGCGAGCGGCAGGCTAAGGTCGCTTTCCCCGGCCACCGGGATCCCAACTCGGTCAAAAACCTCCGGGTGGCCATCCTGCGAATCATCCAAGCGAACCTGTTCACGACGAGTCCAGAGGAGTGGTTGTTGAACTGGTGATGTTCAGCTCCCCAGGCCAGTCACACCGGTCATGTGGCGTAGTTGGTTTTTGACCTCTCAACAGGTTATGGGCCCAGAAAATTCCAGTTAGAGCTGGTTGACTTTGCAGGAGGTCGCAGGTTCAAATCTCACAAGTTGGCGACTTGGAAGGAAATCAGTCGCAGGAGCCTTGGGATTGGCTTCTTACGTGAGACCTGGCGACTTGAGGTCCTGCGAAGTTAGGAGGAGTGTTGGACTATAAGTTTGAACTCCTCAGGACCATTCACACCGGTATTAAGGCTGTAGCTGAGTGGTACAATTTTCGAATCCCAACAGGTTATGGGCCCAGAAAATTCCAGCTAAAGCTCGTTGGCTCTGCAGGAGGTCGCAGGTTCAAATCTCACCTGAGGGCGACTTGAAATCGCAGGAGTCTGGGGATTAGCTTCGTGAGTGAGACCTGGCGGCTTGAGGTCCTGTGAAGTTAGGAGGAGTGTTGGACTATAAGTTTGAACTCCTCAGGACCAATCACACCGGTATTATGGCTGTAGCTGAGTGGTACAATTTTCGAATCTCAACAGGTTATGGGCCCAGCTCGCGCTGGATTTAGTTCTGAGAGGTCGCAGGTTCGAGATTCGCCCCGGCTGCGCCCCAGGAGGGGGACGGAGGAATTTGCAGGAGAGGCAATTCCGAGTCGTGGGTCAGACGAGCCTGGCCCTGAGGAGCTGGGGGGAGTGTTGAACTGGTGATGTTCAGCTCCCCAGGCCAGTCACACCGGTCATGTGGCGTAGTTGGTTTTTGACCTCTCAACAGTGGTGTTCCCTCTTCGAGAAGGAGACGACAACGGGTACCTCTGCGTCGGGAAAAGAGGTGGGTGAGGCGCGCCTGTAGGTGCCCTCCCGTGTGCACCACGCTGCGGTGTCTCGGTGCTCGTCTCCGCTGCATCCCCAGACCGGTGCTGTGCACGGCTACGCGACCATATATCCGTCTGGACACCCAGCGCTTGTCCGAGCACGTTGCTCGTTGTGTGTCAAGACAACGTGTTCCTTTCTCCGCGGTGGTTGACACCGGGGCCGGACTAACTGTGGTCAGCGAGGACTTCCTGCCACCGGGATGGGGTGCGTACGTCGAGCGCGCACTGACACGGACTCGGATCGTGGACGCTTCAGGACAAGCAGTCAAGGCTCCCGCCCGACTCCCCCTCACCCTGTGCATACATAACAAGCCAATGCGTTTCCCGTTTATCGTATTCAAGTGTCTCTCTGTCCCGCTCATTCTCGGTTGTGACTTCCAGTGTGCGCACACCAACACTATTCTGCCTCACGACGACAGCATCGAGAGGACAACCGGAGCCGTCTCGCACACCTTGTCCCATCGTATCGGTTCCCGATGCTGGGAGTCAGAGGCACTACACAAGCCTGGGGTCCATCCAAAAGAGTTAACTTTGGTCGGACTGACAGTCCTGCAACCAGGTGCGCAGACCCAGGTCAAGGTGGTGACTCGCTCGATTGGCAGCTCCTTAGTCAAGGGTCGAGCGGAGTATCTGATCAAGCGTGGCCTAAACCTGGCGCACGGGTATCATCATAAGGTACGTCGGCACTAACTCTGCGCCGTTATAATGATCAGCCTGGGTCGTACGACAACCATCTTTGCCAAGGTCTCCCGGTTTAGGGTAGCGGAGTAGTACACGGGCGAGGCGAGACTGTAGCGGTTGTCTCTCTTCTGTCCGTCAAGGCAACTCAGTATCCCCTGGAGCCCCAATGTGGGAGGCCCAGAAGGAACCGACAAGGGAAACGTGCAATCCACGCCCGTCCCGAAGAGGGGGACAAAGGTAATACGGCACAAACCCGAGGGAGAAAGAAACTCAAGGCACGGTTGGATTTTCCTATCGACACAAGGAGGAGGCCGAGACCTCCCCGAAAGAGCCCCTACGGCGTCCCCCTAGCAGAGCCACAGCGGGCCAACACACGTCAGCACCCCCTTCCCCTAGGAGGCTGACGGCGCGACTTCGCTGAGAGGCCGCTATCCGGTCCCAACCCGCGGAGGTATGTGGAATCAAGCGACCCTCGGGAGCCTGTGGCTCGGCCTCCAGTCAAAGCCGGCCAATGCAGGCCGCCCACGAAGCGATAAGCAAGTCCCTCCAAACACAATCACAACTAAATCAATCCCGAAACCCCCATCATCAGCGGCCAAGACTTCGAAGCGCACACCTGCCGATCACAAGGCGCCATCATCTGCACGATCCATCCGCGAGGCGAGGCCAGCGCAGGGCCCATCAAATCCGTCGAGCCACCGGCACGTCCGATCCACAGGGCCACGTCAGCCTCCCCAGGGCCGGCCACTTACCGGCGGGCCCAACTACCACAGAGACCCCGGTCCCGGAAAGCTCTTCTGTCGGTCAAAGAAGTGATGATCATGCAACGGGAGCTCGACAGTGCGGCTCTATTGGCCAACGTGGAGGCTCCTCCGGGATCGCCTGCTGCCACGCCATCTATGGAGCCGGAGACACCCGACGGGAACTGAGAAAGTGTGCTTCAGTTGCTCCATGGCAAGGTAAAACAGCTCCTGGATCAGTTCGGGGGTGCGCGGTCGGGTCGCTCTGGGGAGTCCGAGGACACCATGCACCACATGCAGCTCCAGCCGGATGCCACGCCTGTGTACTCGGCTCTGTGCCCGACTGGCCCGCACCGTCAATAATTGATCAAGAAGCAGGTCAAAAAGATGCTTGACTTGGGTGCTATTGAACCATCGCATGCCGCGTGGTCGTTCGAAGTCGTCGCCGTCCCAAGGCCGGGTGGACACTTCCGTCTCTGTGCACTATCGCCGGCTAAACGAGAGGACTGTCAAGGATGTCTACCCAAACCCCAGAATTGACGACTGCCTCGACTTCCTGGGCTACGCCACGGTGTTGCACATCCTTGACAGCAGCGCAGGGTACTGGCAGATCCTCTTTGCCGCCGACGATCGTGACAGGACCACGTTCACATCCCCCTCGGGCCTGTACTGCTTCCTCCGGCGTCTGTTCGGTTTAGTGAATGTACCAGCGCCCTTTCAGCGTGCTTTGGACATCAACCTCTCGGGTCTCCGATGGCAGATATATCTGGTCCACGTCGACGACTTCATTGTTTTTTCGCATACCGCAGACGACTACATCCGGCACCTCTGGGAGCTCTTGCTGTTGCTCGAGACCGCCGGTGTCTCCCTCAAGCCATTCAAGTGTCATTACTTCCAGAATGAGGTGCAGCATCTGGGGAACATTGTGAAACCCGGACAGCTGCTAGTGAAAGAGAAGAGCATCAAGAGCCTGGCGCAAGCACTCTCACGCCGCAACCATACAGAGATCAAAAGCTTCCTGGGAATGCGTGATGTGTACACGCGGTTCATAAAGGTTTACGCGCCCATCTCCAATCCCCTGACCGAGCTAACCAACAAAACGCTCTCTCAGATACTTGAAGTCCAGCAGCTGAAAGCCTTCCGCTATCCCACGGAGCGCTTGGCATCGACCCCAATCTTGGCGCTCCCGCGGCTTGAGGGCCTCTTTGTCCTGGACATGGACGCCTGCGCCGTGCAAGTCGGGTGCACCCTGTTGCAGCAACAGCCAGATGAGAGCATCCTCTCTGTCTGATAATACAGCCGGGGCCTTACATCGGCCGAGCAGAACTACTGGAAAACCGACCGACATTGTCTCGATGGGTCTGGGCCTGCTTCCTTCTGCGCCCATACCTTGAGGGTGCTGTTCAGCATGGGTAGCGCACAAGGATGCATCAGTCGATGGCGCCTGCGCCTGGCAGAGCTCCGGCACAAGATGTGCACCATACCGATAACGGAGCAACACTATGCCGAGGCGATGTCCCGCCTTCCTATGGTAGCACGCGGTCGGTCCGTCACCCCGGAGGACATGACCTGTCTCTCCCTGGCATACTGCTCTCTTGGCTGTACAGGACTACACTCTGGATAGCCGTACAAAGGACAACCAATTACATTCGAGCGCATGGTGTCCGTGCTGAAACAAGACCAGCGCTGCCAAGAAGTGTGTGACAAGATGGACCAGAACGAGCTTTTCTAGGGACGACGCCTGGCACATTCGAGACGTCTGCCGGTGGCCTATAAGTGCGGGTACTACCGGCAGCGCGGTTTACTGCCATAAGATCATGCTACGGCAGACGCGGGAGGGGGCAACCAAGAGAAGCGCTGAAAATAGAGAAGGAAATCAAGACATAGCTAGCGATGGGCGTCATTGAGCCCTTGGCCGCCGAGTGGGACTTCCCCTTTGTGGTCGTCCCCGAGCCGCATGGGCAATTCCGGTTTGGAATGGACTACCGGCGTTTGAACGAGTTGACCGTCCGGGATGTGCGACCGATCTCCCGAATGGACGACTGTCTCGACCCAATGGGCGAAGCGATCGTCTTCTCGACGATCGACTGCAACGCCGCGTTCTGGCAGAAGCCCTTTGCGGAGGAATACAGGGAACGACGTCCGGACCTCGATCTAAAAGACTCAGGCACACTAAAATCGTGAATATGACAGGAAGTTACGCCCCCGGCGGATGCCGGTTAAGTCTAGCAACTGAGTCTACATGCGCAACGACCAGCGAAAACACCAGATGGCTACCAAGGCGACGGGTCCGTACGAGGTCCTGGAAACAAACGGACACACCTTCGTCTGAAACAGGGTGGAATTTCGTACCGTGTGAGTGAGGGCCACGTCGTACCAGCCGGGCTGAGACCCGTCAGGAAGCGTCCTACTGTCCCGCAACTGGCCGTCCCCGAGACACTCAGCGAGGACGGGACCTAGTTTGTCCCTGAGCGGTTCCTGGAACATTGATGGGACGATGGTGGCGTTTTACGGCTCAAGGTACGTGTGTTTCGGCTACACCGAAAATGTTGATACCTGACGACACTCGGGGCGCCCACCGGCCGCCGACATGTACAAGAATTGCCGTCGCAAGAGGTAACAGTGCCAGGACCCGGACAAGGGGTTCCAGACGGACGAGGAAGAGGGAGAAGACGGGGAGCAGGTCTACCAAATGAAGATTATGACGAGTACTAACACATTGCAAAAGAATTCCCTCACAAGAAAAAGAACAAGCTTGCCAAGGCAACCCGCGCCCCCAGTACCGTGAACACGAAGGCGCCGGACCCCGTTACCCGCCACCGGGGCCCTCCCCCAGATCGTGCCAGCGTGGATACACGACACTGGAGCGGCCTCGCGTCATCGGAGATGGCGCATAGCCGGGGCTTAACACGGCCCCAGCACCGGCAGCCCCGGGACCAGGTGAATCGAGCCCGCCCCGCGGCATTCCCTCCGTCTCCAAGAGCTGGATCATCCGGCTCCGCCACCAACGGACCATTCGGGGAATCAACTCCTCTTGTAGGGCAGCCTCAATCAATCAGTCGAAAGGCCTTTGCATCTGTACCAGATCCGCCACGACTGTATGTCTGGCCCACCGACGCACCCGCTCCAGAACACATTTTATCTGTACCAGTCAGGGGCGCCACCAGGACGATCTGCGCTTGCTGGGAGACTGAACTCGGAAAGATGCCCAGCCAGTTAGTCAAGATGGCCGCCCTCGTGTCCCCGAGGATCGGCGTGCCACCCCGGCGAGCCAGGGCCGAGCACTCCTGCAGCCACCAGGATGCCTGGAACGCGAAAGGCCAACCGGTCAACGACCAATGAAAGGATGGACCGGCAACGGAAGCCTCTAGGGTCACTGCGCCATCCAGCACCTGTCCAATCCCGTGGGTGCCCGCCCTCGAGGCTGTAATCACCAGGCTCGAGGCACTGCTCCTGAAAAGGGGCCAACGTGCGAATGCCGGGGTCCTCGACCGTCAGCTTCGCGGGGTCATCGTCGGTGGAGTCTCCTCAACGTGGTTGAGCGCCGCCTCCCAGCGCGACGCACCGACGGGAGCCCCAGCCGTGGATCCAGAGGCGCCTGATAGCGTAGTGGCTGGAGCCCACGGGATTTCCCAACCCGGAAAGAACTCCGTGACACGTAACCGATCGCCACCGCCGTAAAGTCCCGCCGGATAGCGACCAAACCCGACCAGCTGTAACGAGATTTGTCCAGCCCGCCGACTTCGGCCTGAAACCGCCCGAAGTCGACCGGCAGGTTCTCCCAGAGCGGCATCATCGCCTGAATATACGCCAGGGCGTCCATCTCATCTCCTGCTAGGTGTTTGGCCGGCAAGAGCTTTACCAAGCTCAGCAGGGCCGTCAAGAACAACCATAGATGCATCTCGTGCCGATTTTCCTCGAAGCACCGGCTAGCATACAACAGGACGAGCTCGGTCATGTACACAGCCAAGAAGGGGTCGGTCTTGGTCTCCTTCCCGAGCTGGAGCAGCTCCTGCGCATGAAACGCACACAAAGAAACAAACCACGGGAACTCGGGTAGTGCGGCCAATGAACCAATGAGCCAGGGTGCCTTGCGGAAGATTATATTCCGATCACGCCACTCCAGCTTCCACCACTCCTCGTAGCACCATGCTCAAGAAACCACGGGCCCGCATCCGGCTCTCCGCGTTTGCCTCGGCAACAGGCGCGTGCACATAAAGACGGGGCTATCACTGTAGCGGGACTGGCATGTACACCAAGTCCGGAAAAAGCGGGAGATTGGTTGTGCGCCGCAGCCGCTCCAAGGTCTTCGCCAACCAGAACGGGTGCTGGTCTTCTACCGGTGTCCGACCCACAGGCGCCGAGATGACCTCGGCGTAGTGATTGTCCCAGTCCCGGATTAAGACATGAGGCATCCGGTAGAGGCGAGCTGCGCAAGCCGAGCCGGGGCACAAAGGCTCTCGTCGACCACCGTCCCCCTGTTGAAGGAACCCCGGTCGGCCATCTCTAGCCAACTCTGGAAACCCGGAGAAGTCGCACCTTCGGTGAGCTCCCAATCCCAGAGCGTGCGAATCTGGGCCATGATCCGGACCCACTCCTCCGCCGTCGCGTCGTCAACCACCCAATCAAGGAGAACCGGGATGGAACCCGGGAGGCTGGCGTACCAGCGGGGAAATCATTTCGCGAGCACAAAGGGCGCGATGGTGCCGGCCTCGGGTAGCGCCCTGACGGGAAGACGAACACCGGGAACAGAGCCCGACCCGGCTTCCAGTGGCGGCGAGGGAGAGGACGACATCTTCACCTGGTCCTCTTGGTTCTTGGTACTTGTGCTTGAGCTTTGTTCCCGGGGCTGGCTGCGAGCAGCTTCGCGGGACTCGGACGTTGCCCTCGCTCCACGTCAACCCGCCGAGCAAGAGACGGGGGGGAGGCCCTCCTGTACGGGGCGGACTGGGAGAGCGAGGGAAACAAGACGAACGGCCCCAACTGGAAGTGACTTACCTTCCTCATCCCCGATTCCCAACAAGACGCGATCCCTCCAGCCAACCGGATAAATTCGGACGGGAGGAGCGGGTCGGCGACCGCTCCGGTTTTGGTGACCCGCGGGTCATGGCACGAAGCGTGCCGGGATGGGGGGGGGCCATGGCGCAATATCGGGCCCTAGGGGTCGGCAAGGCGAGTCTAAGGGAACAGCTGGTCGTCATTGAGCGAGGAAATTCATATAGCTTGTGATTATCTGCATGGTGGTCTACCTTTGTGGGCCCCAGAGGAAGCATTTGCTCAGAATCCAGGAGGGCTAACGATGTAGAATCAGAACCCTGACTCGTGCGATTCAGTGCCAAGCCTACAGTAAGGCTTGGCTCGCTCGCTCGCCTTTGGGGGACAGCGAGTCGCTTCTGGTCCGCTCACCAGGAAGAACAACTGAGTACTCACCTCCGTCTTCCCTTTTTGCGCCTGCGGGTGCTTCCCTCGTGTCTGAAATACGGCGGCCGCTATCAGCGCGTACAACTCGGAGGAGATGCGAAGCCTGGTGGAGAACAATGCTTCAGATCGCATCGGTGCAGTGGCGAAAGAGCAACTCTGCATGAAAAGCCACTTTCTTTTAGTTCGTCTGCTTTGCGGCCATAGTTATGTCAGGGAGCCCCGCCGTTCGTCCACTGGCGCTTGCTCCCGCACATGCGAAATGGCGCAGGCATCTCCGGGCGGTCTGCTGCGCTCTGCTCTTTCACCGACTCGAACAGGGCGAGACGGCGCTCCACACCTCTTGTCAGGTTTTTGAACGTGGCGGGGATCGTGCGCGTTGCTTCTGCAGCCACGGTCTTCACGCCAGATGTAGCCGTTGAAGGAGGCAGCCCACGCCCAGATCAGGTAGAACCCACGTCAGGCGCACGCAGGCAGGGTTATCGCTCGCAGGTGATGAGCGGCGTTGGCTGCCTTTGCCTCGTTACAAAACTGCCTGCTTCCCGTCACCGTAGTGACAAACGGAGGGTAGCGCGCGCAAGGAAGTGCAAGAGCAGTTCATCAGCACGAAATAGGCTGCATGGGGCCGACCACTAGTGATGTTAGGAGTACCGAAAACCGAGCGGCGGTGGTTCTGACGGCAAAAGGACATGGATGACACCACACGCAGCCAGCATCAGTAAGAAGCCGACAATGCGCATAGCTATTGCCTTGCCGCTTGTGGAGGTTTGGGTGGCTAGCCGCTGACAAGGCGGGCAGCAAGGTGTCGCAGCAAGCCGGGGAGAAGGTCATCGTTTTCGACATGTTTGTGGAGCAAAAGACAAAGTTCCTGACTGCTTCTTTGGGCACCGACACAGCGTTCTCGCCAGAGAGCGGTGGCCGTCCCGGTCCCTCCGTTGACAGAAAAAAAGGGAATCTGCTGCCAGTGGCACGCTGGCCACGACCAGCAGCCAGCAGTGGTGACGCTGGCGGTGTGTCGCTGTACTGCCGCCCCCAACTTTAGACCCGCGGAGACCCTTGAAACGTGAAATAAACTCCTGGAGTGATCAGTGGGGAGAAGGACGCCGCGGCAAAGACGATGGCCAACAAGATGGAAATGGGCAGAGGGTTGTTGTTAGGGGGCAATGGGGCGGGGTGTGAATGGTGGTGGAGCGGGGATTGCGTTAAGGAGCGAGGCAGGGCAGGACAGAGTGACTGCCAACCCCCTGTCAACACGTGCGGGAGCTCCCAGTAGAGCGCTGCCTTTTCGGAATCGTACCGCACCGCTATGAGATTGCGTGGCGCTGCCGTGAGTGGGTACGCCAGCTCTCGAGGGCGCATTGCGTATGGCGGTCTGGATGTACCACGTTGCGAACGGCTGCTATGACACAAAAAACACTTCAGCGGTAGCCGAAGTAGCGCGCATGCACACAACACCGGCGTGCGCCCGCTACGCAACGTTACGGAACCATGCATCCGTCCGAAGGGCGGACTAAGGCGTCGGCTGATGCACACAGCGGCAGGATATTCGCCGCAAAGGATGACTGTGAACACGACGGAGACGCAGAGGCGCTCAACTCTCAGGATGCGTGTGTCTGATGGCCTGAGCTGTATCCCTTTCCACATTTAACCGCGTGGTGCGCCTCAAAAATCATTGCATACAGTTGTAACCGAAACATCGTCCGTACCGGTGATGCAGAACAAGCGACATTTTCACTCATTCTCAACTTGCGCAATGACATTTCCCATTCTCCCGCTGCGCTGCTTCAAAGGCCCGTTCTGACACTCTCCCTCTCAGCCAAATTCGTCAGGGCACGCTCCAGGGACCAGAACGTACCCGACAAGGTCATGTCGTCGCTCGTTGACACCCTCTTCTGCATGACAGAGCAACAGTCAGCCGCTTGCGTGACAGGTTCTCGTCCGCTCATTCTGAGGAACTTTCTATTTGGTTTGTTGTCGTGCCTGACATGGTCTGACGCTGTCAGGACACATTGAGACAGTTACACGATGCGTGACACATTCAGAAAATGACGAGGCAGCCGCTGTGAAACGGACGATACCTCTTTCGAAGCGTCGAGTCGTGCTCGAGTTTCGCAACGTACTACCGTATCCCAAGGCGCCTGTCAAAGGGCTACATACTGTCAAGAAGCTGTTGTGGGGCTGCAGCACGACTGACAGAGTAATTCTGTGCCGTGGACATCGTGCAGTCCCGGTCAATACCAGATTGGAAACGTTGAGGACCACTCGGTCTCAAGAGTGCAGTTGTTGTACTGCTCCCGCTCAAATGGTGGGGTGCTCTCTGGATACGTTGGGACTACGCTGCGACGAATCACAAAGTCATTCGATGACGTGAAAAGCGTGCAGCAACGGGCACTGGCCGATCCACAATATTAAGCGCTTGTCATTCCGAGGGGCAAATCTGTTGGCTGTCACGCATCAAGGACAGCGGCGCCGGGCAGCCAAAACATTTAATCACGCTTGACACAACTCTACCGGTTTCTGACATGTTGACTCATCTCTGACGGTGTCAGACACAGACTCGGTCCCGACCAGCATCAGAAGTCTTGAGCTCAAGCCCAGCCAGAACTATTGTAATTTATCTGATTGTGGCTGGACTGACCAAAGACGGCTGGTGCTGTCAAAGAAGCTACCGTTTCATACTGTCGGGGGCAGGCCAGGGATACCTGCACACTGCACCGATCTGTGGGCACAGACTGAAGAATGGCACCATGTGCCACTGGGATAACGTATCACCGTGCAGACGGACGGCGACATCTGGGAGGCGGGAGCCCTATAAAACTGCGCTTTTTTCGTCGCCACTGTCCTGGACGACCTCATCATCCGCATGACCCACATCGCACCCACCTAGCACCACACTGTTACCGACCCCCGCCTCTGCATTCAGGGTTCCTGTGGACCACCGCCTGTACACCACCCCGCCCCGTGCCCACAACAAGCCTGCCGGTCACGGCACAACTGCCTTCCCCTGCCAACGCGTCCGTCTCGTGGCTTTCGACGCGCTCGTGGACGTGTCTCATGCCGGTTGTCGTCAAGTGGCCGTCTCTGTCGGTCCCTGCGGCCCGGTCCTTGTTGTCATGAAGTGCTACCTGTGCGACGCGGTCATGCCGGATGGCCACACGCAGTGGACTTGCAAGCTTCACAAGTACTTCTGTCGCCTCTATCTGCCGGAAGGCCACCCACTGCGTCCGTCCAGGGCGGATGTCAGCTGCACAGATTCAAGCTGTTCGCATCGAAGGACATGTTCAACCTGCAAGCAGCCTGGGCATCAGCACGACACATTGGCGCCACATTCCGGTGGGAACCAGATTACCAAGGCGGGCAAAATTCTACGACTTCCCGATGCTGGTCCTCTCAAGGGCCGCGATTTCGTCTGTGCTTTGATGGATGACAACCGTGCTCGCGCGCACGCCGCCGGGAAGCGCACTGGATACGTGGCACGCCACGAAGAGCGGAAGGCGACGGCCAGCTCATCCGGCGTTTTACAAGGCAACGTGTACCAGTCGAAATCTACCTCAGCTGACACCCTCGCCCACATGCAAGACGCTGGACTGCGCGCAAGCACCTTGGAGGCCACGAACAAGCGGTGTCACGATTTGGCGGTCATCCATCGCGCGTCTGGCATGACTCCTGTTGGCGCGGCTGTTGCGGCCGCTCGCGGCGTTGGACAACATTCGAATTTGTCTGGTTCGGGCCCATAGTCTGCGGTGGCTCCAACTGAGAACCTGACTGCCCACGAGATGGTCGCAGCAAGCAGGAAGGCCAAACGGGCCAAGATGGTAGCTGACCTGGGCGGCATCATGGCTGTCGGTGTGCAGAATGGGGGGCAGGAACCAACTGCTGCGGCCGACAGCTGCTCGATAGCACTGTGGTCCGAAGGGCAGCGGGCCCGGTTTTCGAAACCGCTTCTGCTGGTTCCCGCAGCCGTTCGGGCGCACATGACTCCACGGCAGGTGGCGGAGCAGTGCCTTTCAGCGCTGTTTGGGGCATCCCACGCCACCTCTCACTCATCCATTTCTATTCAGGTCGTCAAGTGCGCTGCTGACAACAACCTGACTAGTTTTGCGCTGATGTGCGGCGCGTCTTCGGCCGCCGACATTGCTGAGCGGCTGTGCTCGTTCTCGTTGCTTAGTAACACAAATATGTGATGTTAAAAGCAGTCTGTGACGATCAAGGAAGCCGTCCAGATCGCGCGCGATACGCCTCCGTCGCAGAGACTGAACGGGAGTGGGCTGAAGGACTCTGTGTCCTTTCGGCTTAAGATACAGTCCGAGCCCCAGGAATGGAAAACCTGGGGAATACACCTGAATGAGTGACGCGCATGAATGGATTAACGAGATTCCCACTGTCCCTATCTACTATCTAGCAAAACCACAGCCAAGGGAACGGGCTTGGAAAAATCAGCGGGGAAAGAAGACCCTGTTGAGCTTGACTCTAGTCCGACTTTGTGAAATGAGTTAGGAGGTGTAGTCTAAGAGGGAGGGGCAACCCGAC
>Ga0209303_1001218_pt1 | contig 16601 bp, 15 predicted proteins | sample SidtaG_3_FD_187449 | JGI IMG/M metagenome (GOLD analysis project Ga0209303, IMG submission 187449) | Marine algal microbial communities from Sidmouth, United Kingdom - Sidmouth_Asex1 metaG (SPAdes) (version 2) | ecosystem: Host-associated > Algae > Red algae > Unclassified | place: Sidmouth... | reverse complement strand
TCTGGGTTCATTTAAAGCGAATTTACTCATTGCTGTTCGCTTCTTTAATAGAATAACTATTAGACAAAGCTCACATCGCGATTAAATTCGTTTTAAATTAAATAAAATTTAACCCTGAAAGATCAACAGACCCTAGATTAAAATAAGTTAATTTAACTTTTGCTAAAACCTATTTATGAGGCTCAGAGTAAAGGTTATTTAGCTCTTAAAATATCACGAGCACCCCAATGAGGGAAGTGCTTACGAACCAACGTATTAAATTCAATTTCAAACGCTGAATATGTTTTCTCATCTTTTGAATCAATAGCATGATTAATCATACCGGCACCTACCGTAATGTTACTTAAACGGTCAATAATAATAAAAGCGCCAGAGGTTTTATTGTCATTGTACGAATCAAAATGTAGTGATTCTTCTAACTCAAAGTTTACTGAGCCTATTTCGTTAAGTGCTAACTGGTCAACAACAATTTTTTTCATGTTGTTTACATCAATACGATGCTCAACATTAATGGCATGCCCTGAGGTCATTTTACTACCATGCTTTATATAGTAGTCACGTCCTGGTTCAAGCTCATCTTCATGCATCCACACAACCGTGGTATTAATTTCTTTAGAGGTAACAGGTAAGTTATCTTTTTTAACAATTAATTCACCACGGCTGATATCAATTTCGTCAGTTAGGGTAAGAGTTACAGCCATGCCTTTATCAGCACGTTCAATTTCGCCATCAAATGTAACAATAGATTTTACGGTGCTTTCTTTACCTGAAGGTAGCGTAACAATTGAATCACCTACTCTGACATGTCCAGAGGCAAGGGTTCCAGCAAAACCACGGAAGTCTAAATTAGGGCGATTAACATATTGCACTTGAAATCTAAATTGAGTGAAGCTCTCATCACCATCTACATTAATGGTATTTAATAATTTCATCATTGTAGCGCCCGGGTACCAAGGCATGTTGCTACTTTCTTCAACTACGTTATCGCCATTTAATGCAGAGATAGGTACAAAACGAACATCTTCAAAACTTAAATCTTCAGCAAATTCACGGTATTCTTTTTTAATTTCTTGGTAGCGCTCTTGGCTGTAATCCACTAAATCCATTTTATTTACGGCAATAAGCACGTGCTTAATACCCAGTAATGAACAAATAAAAGAATGTCGGCGAGTTTGCACTTGTACGCCGTGCCTAGCATCAATCAATATAATAGCTAAGTCACAAGTTGAAGCACCTGTTGCCATGTTACGGGTATATTGTTCATGACCAGGAGTATCGGCAATAATAAACTTACGCTTGTCGGTAGCAAAATAACGATAAGCCACGTCAATAGTAATACCTTGCTCGCGCTCTGATTGTAGACCATCTACTAATAATGCTAAATCAATCGCTTCACCCGTGGTGCCTGATTTTTTGCTGTCTTTTTCAATCGCGGCTAATTGATCTTCAAAAATCATTTTTGAGTCATGTAATAAGCGACCAATGAGTGTGCTTTTACCATCATCAACGCTACCACAGGTAAAAAAACGTACCATTTCTTTATTTTCATGTTGCTTTAAATAAGCTTCAATATCTGTTTCAAGTAAGCCTTTATCTGGACTCATAATTATTCCTTTCGAAATTTGTGCAACCGCTACGCTGGTGCCAAATTTACGTTTAATTTATACGGTATGGCTAAGTCATGTTATTTTATTGAGATTTAATATAGAAGTTAGAAATAACCTTCCATTTTTTTCTTCTCCATTGAGCCTGAAGAGTCATGGTCAATAACTCGCCCTTGACGCTCAGAGGTTTTTGTTAATAACATTTCTTGAATTATTTCTGGTAATGTTGCCGCCTCAGACTCAACTGCGCCCGTTAATGGATAACAGCCGAGTGTTCTAAAACGTACATTTTTCATTTGTATCTCTTCGCCTTCTTCGATAGGCATACGATCATCATCTACCATAATTAACGAACCATCACGCTCAACAACAGGGCGTTTAGCGGCAAGGTATAAAGGTACAATTTTAATGCTTTCTAGATAAATGTATTGCCAAATATCTAACTCTGTCCAGTTAGACAATGGGAAAACACGAATACTCTCGCCTTTATTAACTTTACCATTGTAGATATTCCATAACTCTGGACGTTGGCTTTTAGGATCCCAACGATGATTTTTATCACGAAATGAATAAACACGCTCTTTGGCGCGAGATTTTTCTTCATCACGTCGCGCACCACCAAAAGCAGCATCGAAGCCATATTTGTCTAGCGCTTGTTTTAGGCCTTGAGTTTTCATTATATCGGTATGTTTAGCACTACCATGAGTAAATGGCCCAACACCGGCGTCAATTCCCTCTTGGTTTTTATGTACTAATAATTCAAAGCCATATTCTTTTGCTAATGAATCACGAAACGCAATCATCTCTTTAAATTTCCACGTTGTGTCAACGTGTAATAATGGAAATGGAATTTTACCTGGAGCAAAAGCTTTACGAGCAAGGTGTAATAATACGGCTGAGTCTTTACCTACGGAATAAAGCATAACAGGGTTATCAAACTCTGCTGCAACTTCGCGCATAATATGGATTGATTCAGCTTCAAGTTTCTGTAAGTGAGTTAAATTCATCGCTGTATTCTAACTTTTTTTGACTATAAGTGTGATTATAATGACACAGCTAAGTAAACACTTCCATATAAGAAACAACTTTGTTAGATGAAATAGGAATAACATTAATAAGACTAATTGAAATAATGAATTAGTCACTTAGAGTTGTATTAGATGACTTAGAACAAACGAAATAATTCAAGCATAGTTGTTCTATGATTTATTTATTTTGTGAAGTTATCAGTTGTCTAATGAGCTCCCAAGGGCCATTTTTAAAGGCTTATAAGCGTCGTTATTGATATTAAAAAGGTACTGCATGGGTGGATGTACTTAGGTTTTGTTTGGAACGTAAATCTGTGCTTATAAACCTTTAAATTATCGTTAAGTGATCAATTCATTAGTTCAATTAGGGTCTGTTGATCTTTCGAGGTTATTTTTACAGCAAGGTGTTTGATATTTAGACAAGGCAGAGTATGTGAAGTGTAGCTAGCTACTCGAGCATACGATAACGACGTATAAATTTCAAACAGGTACTGCCCTCTGGGTTCATTTAAAATTTAACCCTGAAAGATCAACAGACCCTAGTATAAGGTTAGTTAAATTTAACACATTAGCTGATTTGATTGAGGATGAATGTAGGTTAACACTATTTTTTTAAGGTTTTAGCTCACAAAAAATGCCTATAACTTATCACTATAGGCATTTTCAAATAAAGCTAATTTAACTTAAGTAAAGTAAATATAGAAAATTAAAAAAATTTATTTATTCACTAACTCTTTTACAAATTCGCGAAATTCTGTAGCGATTTCAGGGTGGCGTAAACCATACTCTACATTCGCTTTCATATAACCAAGTTTGGAACCACAATCATGTGATTTACCTGTCATGTGAAAAGCTTCAACGGTTTCTTTTTCCATTAATGCATCGATAGCATCGGTAAGTTGTATTTCATCTCCTGCACCTGGTGCTGTTTTGGCTAGTAATTTCCAAATTTCAGCTGACAAAACATAACGACCTACAACCGCTAAATTAGAAGGTGCATCTTCCATATTAGGTTTTTCAACAACAGCCGTCATTTCTGTAGACTCACCAGCAGACAACTCTTGTCCACCGCAATCAACAACACCATAGCTACTGACTTGCTCCATTGGTACTGGTTCAACCATTATTTGGCTACGACCTACTTCCGCATAACGATTTAGCATGGCTGATAAATTTTCGGTTTTAAGATTAGCGGTTGTATCATCTAAAATCACATCGGGTAATACCACAACAAATGGTTCGTCACCTATGATTGGGCGAGCTTTTAACACTGCATGCCCTAAACCTTTAGCTTCACCTTGTCTTACATGTAAAATGGTAATGCCTTTTGGACAAATTGCTTGAATTTCTGCTAATAACTGACGCTTTACACGTTTTTCAAGCGTGGTTTCTAATTCAAACGACTTATCAAAATGATTTTCAATGGCATTTTTAGATGAGTGTGTTACTAAAACTATTTCTTTAATGCCGGCGGCAATACATTCATCAACAATGTATTGAATCAGTGGTTTATCAACTATAGGTAGCATCTCTTTAGGGATTGCTTTTGTTGCTGGTAACATGCGTGTACCTAAACCTGCAACTGGAATTACTGCTTTTTTGATTATGTTAGCCATTGATTTCCCTTATTTATTTATCGTTAATGTCTTTACGAGTTAATTATAAAAATTTATAAATTTTTTACGTACCATGTCATTGCTTTTTCGATACCTGATTGGATTTTAAATTCAGGTTCGTAACCTAATAACGTATTAGCTTTACCAATATCTGCCTGAGAGTGTCTTACATCGCCGGCTCTAAAATCTCGATAAACAGGAGATTTATCATAACTGATATTATTAGTTTTTAAAGCACTCTTTAAGCTATCAAACAAAATATTTAATGTGGTTCTATCGCCAACGGCTACATTGTAAACATTATTTTTTGCTTCATTGTTTGAAGTTGCCGCTAATATATTAGCTTGTACCGCATTTTCAATAAAACAGAAATCTCTACTGGTTTCACCATCGCCATTAATAAAAACATCGTCGTTATTAAACATGGCAGAAGTCCATTTAGGAATAACGGCTGCGTATGCTCCATCAGGATCTTGTCTTTTACCAAATACATTAAAATAGCGTAATCCAATGGTATTTAATCCATAAGTTTTAAAAAACACATCGGCATAAAGTTCATTCACGTATTTAGTTACTGCATAAGGCGATAACGGGTTACCTATGTTTGCTTCAATTTTTGGAAGTGCAGGATGATCACCATAAGTTGAACTTGAAGCCGCATAGACAAATGTTTTAACTTGTGCATCTTTTGCAGCAACCAACATATTTAAGAAACCGGTAACATTCGCAGAATTGGTCATAATAGGGTCTTCAATAGAGCGAGGCACTGAACCTAAAGCCGCCTGATGTAAAATATAATGAACATCTGTTACCGCTTTATGACAATCGTCAATATTTCGTATATCGCCTTCAATAAAGGAAAAATTCCCCCACTGCTCTTCGGATACCAGAGCTTGAACTTCATCTAAGTTTTTTTGATGCCCTGTAGCAAAATTATCAAGCCCAACCACTTTTTGATCTAGCAGTAATAGTGTTTCAAGTAGGTTAGAACCAATGAAACCAGCACAGCCTGTAATAAGCCATTTTTTGGTGTTGTTTTTTAAATTGTCTTGAATGTCTTTATATTGATTCATTGAAAATTCCATTAGTGCCGCGTCTGTTAAAGATAATAATCTACTTATTACGCCAAAATAACAGGTATTGGCTTTGCTGTAGTTATTTAAATAATATTTAAGTGTAACATTATTACCTGATCAATTTTAAATATTACAATTGTTGTGAGGGCTAAAACAAAAAAACCAAATATTTATATTAATAAATATTTGGTTTGATGAAAAAAGTTAACCTTTAAAAGTATTATGTTTACAAGCGAATGTCTGCAAAATCCATATCTAACATATATTTTAAATCATAAATTACATGGTTATCTTTCATCAGGGCTTTTATCTCACTATTGCTCATGGCTTTAAATTGATGATGAGCTACGGCAAAAATAACTGCGTCGTAATTTCCTGCTTTAGGTGCATCAATAAGATCAACATTGTATTCATGCTTTGCATCTTCAGGGTTAACCCAAGGATCGTATACATCAACATTCATTTCGTATTCGGCCAGTTCTGACAAAATATCAACGACTTTTGTATTACGCACATCAGGGCAGTTTTCTTTAAACGTTAAGCCCATCACTAAAACATTAGCACCGTTAACTTTTAAATTACGCTTGATCATGGTTTTGGTAAGTTGCGATACCACGTATTCAGCCATACCATCGTTGATTCTTCTCCCAGCTAAAATAACTTCAGGGTTATAACCAATAGCTTGGGCTTTGTGGGTAAGGTAGTATGGATCAACACCGATACAATGTCCGCCCACTAAACCAGGACGAAAAGGTAAAAAATTCCATTTAGTGCCTGCTGCTTTTAATACTTCTTCGGTATCAATACCGAGTTTATTGAAAATTACCGCTAACTCATTAATAAGAGCAATATTTAAATCGCGTTGAGTGTTTTCAATAACTTTTGCGGCTTCAGCCACTTTTATTGATGAAGCTTTATAAGTACCCGCCGTAATAATTGAACCATAAAGTTGATCTACAAATTCTGCAATTTCGTTATTAGAACCTGAGGTTACTTTTAAAATATTAGTTACTCGATGTTCTTTATCACCGGGATTAATTCTTTCAGGGCTATAACCTGCAAAAAAGTCTTGATTAAAAACTAAGCCTGAATGTTTTTCAATTTCAGGAAGACAAACTTCTTCAGTTGCTCCCGGGTACACCGTTGATTCGTATATAACAACATCATCTTTTGAAATAACTTTTGCTAACATTGCACTCGCTTTTACCAAAGGCGTTAAATCAGGCTGTTTGTGCTGATCAATCGGTGTTGGTACGGTAACAATGTATACATTACAGCTTTTTAAGTCATCTACATTACAGGTATAACTAATATATTGAGAGTCAGCTAACTCTTCAGTAGAAACCTCTAAGGTAAAATCGTGCCCTGTGTTTAGCTCTTTGATGCGTTTTTCATGTATATCAAACCCAACAGTTTGATATTTTTTACCAAATTCAACGGCAAGTGGTAAACCTACATAACCTAAACCAATGATACCAATTTTTACATCGTTTAATGATTTCGACATATACTGTGCTAGCCTATTTATTAAATTTTAAATAATTACGGGTATATTACTATTAATCAATCAACAAAATAAACCTATAACGAAAATAACACGAACTTTATTTAACTTTATATTAACAATTACAAGGTCGATAATAGTAAAATTTACCGACAATAATTGCCTAAATATACATAAGTTAGGTTTAATATTAGTTCAACAAAAACTATAACGCAGTTGTATATTCAAATTTTTTTCCGTAAATTTTAATAGGACATGTATTACTCATTTAAATAGATACATGTAAGCTTGGGGCAGTTAATCTTTCAAGTGTGATGTTTGCTTAACTTAAAAGCATTTTAATCGCAGGTTGCACATTCTCAACAAAACCTCTTAAGCCCCTAATAGCAATTGAATTAATGAATTGATCACTTAGCGATAATTTAAAGGCTTATAAGCACAGATTTTACGTTCCAAACAAAATCTACGTACATACATCCATGTATGCAAGGCATTGATTGAGACAATGGTTATTCTCGGTAACTGCTCCTGCGTTACCCTATTATCCTACATCCGTGTAGGAACCTTATCAATATCAATAACGACGCTTATAAGCCTTTAAAAATCGCCCTTGGGAGCTCATTAGACAACTGATAACTTCACAAAATAAATGAAACATAACTCACTATGCTTAAATTATTTCATTTGTTCTAAATTATCTAATGTAGATCTAAGTGACTAATTCATTATTTCAATTGGTATAAGATAAACACCTCAATGATGGAGTGATTTAACCTTAGATTTAAACACTTCAACTGATTTAGTTGCTTTTGGCGCTATTTTTTAAATAAAGTTAAGCGCTTATTTTATTACTATTATTTTTATTTGACCTATTTTTTATAAAATTAATGCAATAATAAACACTTTAAAACGATTCTATAACAATAAAAAAGGTAACGTGAATGGAACAATCATCACAAAGTATTCAAGATACAAAATTTTTTGGTCACCCTGCGGGTTTAACCACGTTATTTTACACCGAGATGTGGGAAAGAATGAGTTACTACGGCATGCGTGCCCTACTTGTTTTGTTTATGACTGCAACTCTTCAAGAAGGTGGTTTAGCATTAACGGTAGTTTCAGCGTCTGCCATTTATGGTTTGTATACCGGTAGTGTTTATTTTATGGGTGTACCTGGAGGGTGGATCGCCGATAGATTAATTGGTGGGCAAAAAGCTATTTGGTATGGCGGCATTATCATCATGATAGGTCATCTTGTTTTAGCCATACCCAACGACAGTACGTTTTTTATTGGTTTGATCCTAGTTATTATAGGTACGGGCTTACTTAAACCTAATATTGGTGCTTTGGTTGGCCAGCTTTACAGCCCACAAGATAGACGCAGAGACGCAGGTTATGCGATTTATTATATGGGCATAAACTTAGGATCGTTTATTGGTTATATTGTGTGTGGTTATCTTGCAACCAATATGGGGTGGCATTGGGCGTTTGGTGCGGCTGCAATTGGAATGGGAATTGGTTTAATACAATACAAACTTTCAACACCCAATTTAAATACCATTGGAGATGGTCCTGTTTCGCCTTTATCTGCCAAAGGCATTAAAATATCTTGGTTAGCCATTATCAGCTTTTTAATCGTTGTTGCTGTTATTACTACCTTAGTATTTCAAGGCGTAATAACTATTAACCCTGTGGTTTTAGCACAATACACCGCAATCTGTTTCACACTTATTTTTATTGTTTATTACGCTGCTATTTATTGGTTTGGGCAGTTAACTAGAAGTGAAATGTTGAGGCTAGCCGCCTTACTACTTATTTGTATAGCCTCCGCTTGTTTTTGGTCAGGGTTTGAGCAAGCCGGTTCTTCTCTTAATTTATTTGCCAGAGACTACACAGACAGAATGATAGGTGATTTTGAAATACCTACCGCTTGGTTTCAATCAACTAATTCTTTATTTATCGTTGTTTTATCGCCTTTTTTTGCAGCATTGTGGATGAAGTTGGGGCAAAAATTAATAACGCCAGCTTATGGTATTAAATGTGCTATTGGTTTAATTATTATGGCAAGCGGCTTTATTGTAATGTTTTTTGCAGCTCAATATGCAGCTTCTGGTTTAGAAGTAGCACCTTATTGGTTAGTAGCAACTTACTTTTTGCATACCGTTGGTGAGCTAATTCTTAGCCCAACCGCGTTAAGTGCTGTAAGTAAGTTATCACCTAAGCGTTTTGCGGGCCAGATGATGGGGGTTTTTGTATTGACCTATTCTATTGGTAATATTATATCTGGCTTATTAGCAGGTAATTTTGATCCTAATAATGTACAGCAAATACCGTCTCTATATATTCAAATTAGTATATTTAGTATTGGCATTGGTATTGTTATTTTATTACTCGGTTTTAAAACACGATTTTGGGAATTACTTGCTGAACAAGAAGAAAAAGAAGCTAAGACCAAACCTGCTCCTACTATATAAAAGCTTATAAAAATAATTAATGTAAAAACTCTCTTTAGCATCTTATAAGGCTTGAGGGAGTTTTTTGTTTTAGGCATACTTGCAAGTCATATAAAAATTGATTTTATAACAAGATGCAAAATCCCCCAAAAAAACAGACACTCAATAGAAAGCAGCTTCGCGAAATAGTGAGAGAAAAAAGAACCTCTCTGAGCAAATCTCAACAAACTACGGCGGCTATTCAATTATCTAAGCGTTTGATAACACAACCTAAAGTTATTTCAGCACAACACATTGCCATTTACTTAGCGAATGACGGCGAGCTAAATACTCAAACTTTCATCAAGTGGTGTTGGGCTAACAACAAACAGGTTTACTTACCTGTGATACACCCCTTTAGCAAAGGACATTTATTGTTTTTACACTACACGCCAAACACCCCCATGAGTGTAAATCGCTTTGGAATATTAGAGCCTAAGCTTGATGTAAACCTTATTAAACTCGTGCAAGATATTGATATTATTTTTACCCCTTTAGTTGCTTTTGATTTGTCAGGTGCTCGATTAGGTATGGGTGGGGGCTTTTATGATAGAACATTGCAAAAATGGTATACAAATTATCAGCACAATAAAAAAGCGCTACCTTTTCCTATAGGGTTGGCGCATGATTGTCAACAAGTTGAGACCATACCTACTGAATGTTGGGATATTCCCATTCCTAACATTATAACCCCACACAAAAGTTATACTTTTACCTTATTAAAGTAACTACCTGTTTAAAGTAACCTAGCTGTGTAACTCGCTTTGATTTTTCACCCACAAACTAGATGATAGAGTGAAAGACTAAGGTTTTATGTATACCCACCGCACTTCAATATGCAGGTTCAGAGCTAAACGAGGAAATCAGGTCAAGGCGCGTTACGCAGATAAGGGTTATTCTCTTATCAAGTATCGCAACGCTGGACTGATGAACTCGCTTAGCTCCCTAAGGGCAAGGCGATAAAGGGTCATCTACGGCGCCTATTGTTTAAAATGATTTAGAAAATAGAGTCACTATTTTCGTCAATCAATGCCTTGTACCTAACCCTTTATCACCTTGCTGAATTCTGCAACTTGAGGTGTGATGGGTATATACCCGTTACCATTTAAGATACATGTTTCAGAGCACTTTGAATGGTTACGGGTATATATCGCTTTCAACACAATAGTTGGTATATAATTAATTTTATAACATCCCCTAAGCTGTGTGTTTTAAACAAGCTTAAGTGGCAACTAAGTACATCTATTTAACTCTGGTCACGCGACAAGGCTCATCATGACACAAGACGATATGAAAAAAGCAGCAGCACTAAAAGCGTTAGATTTTATTGAAGAAAACTCCATCGTTGGTGTTGGCACAGGCTCAACGGTTAACTATTTTATTGATGCGCTATCAACAATAAAAGATCGCATAAAGGGAGCGGTATCCAGCTCAGAAGAGTCAACACAAAAACTACAAGCTTATGGTATTGAAGTATTTGATTTAAACAATGTTGATATTTTAGATGTTTATGTAGATGGTGCCGATGAAATTAATTTACACAAATATATGATCAAAGGAGGCGGAGCTGCATTAACAAGAGAAAAAATAGTCGCTGCTGTAGCTAAAACCTTTATATGTATTATTGATGATACTAAACAGGTCGATGTTTTAGGTAAATTCCCACTGCCTGTTGAAGTTATTCCGATGGCAAGAAGCTATGTTGCCAGAGAAATAGTTAAATTAGGAGGAGATCCTGTTTACCGAACTGGAATAAAAACAGATAACGGAAATGTAATTATTGATGTGCATAACTTAGACATAATCGATCCTACCAAGTTAGAAACCGACCTTAACGCATTGGCAGGTGTTGTAACTAATGGGCTTTTTGCTAGTAGAGGTGCCGATATTCTTATTATAGGCACAGCAGATGGTACTAAAATTATAAATTAACACTTTAGAGTTTATACACTATATGCTAATTTACGCGTACATTTGGATATCTAGCCATCCAAAATTTTAAATTTTGTTAGCCATTAACTAAATACATTCATTAAGAGAATTTAAATATCATGAGCAATATTTCACTCGCTAAAGAAAAAATTAAAATATTATTGTTAGAAGGCGTACACGAAAGTGCCTTAGAAGAACTTAAATCTCAGGGTTATAGCAATATAGAATATATAAAAACATCTTTATCGGAAGAAGACTTAATAAAGAAAATTGCAAATGTTCACTTTATTGGCATTCGCTCACGTACAGATCTTAATGAAAAAGTACTTAAACACGCTAAAAAGCTTGTTGCTATTGGCTGTTTTTGCATTGGTACAAACCAAGTAGACACCAAAGCAGCCCAAAGTTTAGGTATTCCAGTTTTTAACGCCCCCTTCTCAAATACTCGTTCAGTAGCAGAGTTAGTGATAGGCGAAACTTTACTTCTGCTTCGCGGCATACCAGAAAAAAGCGCTAAAGCACATCGTGGTGAATGGAACAAATCTGCCGTAGGCTCGGTAGAAGCGCGTGGGAAAACACTCGGTATTATTGGTTATGGTCACATTGGTATGCAATTAGGTGTATTAGCTGAAACCATGGGTATGAAAGTTAAGTTTTATGATGTAGAAACTAAACTCCCTCTAGGCAATGCTAACCAAAGCCCTACTTTACATGCTTTATTACAAACTTGTGATGTTGTTAGTTTGCATGTACCTGAAAACCCGCAAACCCAAAATATGATTGGCGCATCAGAAATAGCAGAGATGAAAAAAGGTTCTATTTTAATTAACGCTTCTCGCGGTACTGTGGTTGATATTGATGCACTTGCCGAAGCGCTTTCAAGCAAAAAAATTGCCGGTGCAGCTATTGATGTATTTCCTGTAGAGCCTAAAGGTAATGACGAAGAATTTTTATCACCTTTACGCGCTTTCGATAATGTTATTTTAACGCCTCATATTGGAGGTAGCACCAAAGAAGCACAAGAGAACATCGGTTTAGAAGTTGCTAGCAAGCTTGCAAAGTATTCAGACAATGGCTCAACGCTATCCGCAGTTAACTTCCCTGACGTATCTTTACCTTCACATATTGGTACTAGTCGTTTATTGCACATTCACCATAATCAACCTGGCATTTTAAATAAAATTAATTTAGCTTTTGCCAAATTAAATATTAATATCGCCGCTCAATATCTTCAAACAGACGATAAAATTGGTTATGTGGTTATAGATATTGAAACCGAAGACAGCGCAGTAGCACTTAAAGAATTGAAGAAAATTGAAGGCACATTAAAAGCTAGAATTCTTCACTAAAAACGCTTTTAAATTAAACAAAACCACACCTAAAAGTTCAATACCACCTAGTAACAAAAAAGTACATCGCAATGCACTTTTTTGTTATTAGGTTTAACCTAACAAAGCTATTACCAATAACCTAAAATAAAATGCATGCAGGCTAAAGCTAATAATCCGGCAACTATATCGTCAATCATAATGCCAAAACCGCCATGCACATGTTTGTCTAAATACGATATTGGCCAAGGTTTAACAATATCGAAAATTCTAAATAATAAAAAACCTACAACAATATTCTGCCAGCTTACTGGGATTAAAAACATTGTAATTAAGTAGCCCGCAATTTCGTCCCAAACAATAGCACCGTGATCATGCACACCAACATCTTTAGCTGTTTTATCGCATATATAAATTCCGGTAATACATACAATAACTACGGCTAAAAAATAAAATAAAGGCGTTAGCAAAGTAAATAATAAAAAAACAGGTACGGCTGCCAATGTACCAATAGTACCTGGTGCTTTAGGACTTAAACCGCTACCAAACCCTAACGCTAGAAAATGAACAGGGTTTGATAAATTAAATTTTACCGTAGCTTTATTCATATTTATGGCTCTGAAGAGGAAAAATGCTCGAAGCCTTTAACCTTTAACTTAAAAGGCTCACCATCTAAGGTGGTTGTGATTTTTTCAGTACCATTTAATTGCCCAATACAGTAAGTCTCAATACCTAAGTTTGATAAAGCCGTAGCCATACCGACCTTTTTATCTTCAGAAACACTAAAAAGCAATTCGTAATCATCGCCACCAGTAAGTGCTAGCTCTATCGCTTTTTCTCGACCTAATGTTTCAAGCATTGCTGTAGAGATAGGAATATCTTCTAAATTTAGTTTTGCTCCAACTTTAGAGGCTTCGCAAATATGAGCTAGATCTGAAATTAAACCATCAGATATATCAATAGCTGATTTAGCATAACCACGTATAGCTTGCCCTGCAAGTACACGAGGTTTTGGGAAGTTAAACTTTTTAAACGCTTGATCTTTAATGTTATCAGGTAATTCGATATGCCCAAGTATATGTTGTAATGCTAATGCTGCATCACCTAACTCACCAGTTACATATAGCCATTCGCCTGCTTTGGCGTTAGCTCGTGTCATTGATTTATTTTTTGGCGTTAACCCTTGGGCAGTAATGGTAATACTTAATGGCCCTTGAGTGGTGTCACCGCCAATTAATTGCACGTTATAAAACTCACATAACTCAAACACGCCAATACTAAATTCTGCTAACCATTGCTCATCAACATTAGGTAATGTAAGCGCTAATGAAATCCATGTAGGTTCTGCGCCCATAGCCGCTAAATCAGATAAATTAACGGCTACCGCTTTATGCCCAATAGCTCTAGGAGAAGTATTTAAGGGGAAATGCACACCTGCTACCAATGTGTCTGTAGTAACGGCTAAGTGTTGGTTTTCAGGTGGCGCGACTAAAGCACAATCATCACCTATTCCTAAAATTACATCTTTACGCTTAACTGTCTGTTGCGAAAAATAATACTTTATTAAATCAAATTCTTTCATAAAGGAGGTATTCGTTTGATAGCTAGGGTGAGAGCTTAACGTAGATGAATAAAACCTAAAGGTAATAATCAAATATTATGTGTTAAGCTTCGGTGCGAATTAATTTAACCGCTTTGTCTAAAACGCCGTTTACAAATTTATGGCTATCGTCAGCAGCAAAAGACTTCGCAAGTTCAATAGCTTCATTGATCACAACTTTGTATGGCACATCTAAACATTCTTTTAATTCAAAAATAGCCACTCGAAGTACTGCTTTTTCAACATGATCAATATCTTCAATTGGTCTATCCACATGGGGCGAAATAAGTAAATCCAACTCACTTGCTGATGATGTTACACCGCGAAATAACTGCTGAAAAAAAGGAATATCAAAACGACGAGCGCTATTATCTACTAAAAAGTTAGCTTCAATATCGTTAACCGCATTTTGACTTAATTGCCAAGAATAAACAGCTTGTACGGCTAATTCTCTGGCTTTTCTTCTAGGTGATGGCTTCACAGGTATATCCAAATATAAAATTAAAACTTATTACAACTAACGTAAACGAGTATAAGGTTTGAAACCTATAACAGTTCTAAAACATTAATCATTTCTAAAGCACTTAAAGCCGCTTCAGCACCCTTATTACCTACTTTAAGGCCAGCTCTATCAATAGCTTGCTCAATAGAGTCGGTTGTAATAACACCAAAAGCTACAGGCAATGTAAATTCCATAGCCACTTGCGCTAAACCTTTATTACACTCGCCAGCTACAAAATCAAAATGCGGCGTACCACCACGAATAACCGCGCCAATAGCAATAATGGCATCGAAGCCACCCTTTTGAGCAACACGCTTAGCTGCTACAGGTAACTCATAAGCGCCCGGCACACGAATAACTGTAATGTCGCTATCCGCAACGTTACCATGACGCTTAAGTGCATCAACGGCACCCTCTAATAAACTTTCAACTACAAAACTGTTAAAACGAGAAACAACAATGGCAACTTTTTTGCCTTTAGCATCAAAATTAGCTTCAATTACATTCATGGAAATAACCTCTCGGTAAAAAATTGACGCGATTCTATCAAAAAATGGAAGATTTAGGTACTCGTTTCTGACTAAAAAGAACCTTATGTTTTTTTTAAATAAAACTCATAAAAAATATAGTTTATAATATAACTCAATATATAATTCATTTTATTAGCTATTAAAGGTTTAATTTATCGATGTCTAGATCCGAAGCTGTAGTTTTAATTTATGGGGAAGGGGGGCACCAAAAAGAAATGGAACTGTTTATAGATACACTTCCAAAGAATGATACTATTTTTTATATATTATTAGGCCCTCATAAAATAAAAAAAAACAATTCCACTTATTTTTATTTAAATGACATTAGACATAAAAACAACCGTTTGAAATCCGTTTATATGTCCGCTAAACATATATTACTTACTCTTCATACTTTATTGAAAATATCATTAAAATATAAATCATTAGGAATTATTTCAACAGGCCCAGGAATAGCAATACTACCTTTTGCAATTTTCAAACTATTAAAGGTAAAAACAATTTATATAGAATCTTTTTGCCGCTTTAAAACATCCTCTATCGCGGGTAGAGCTATGTATAAAATTAGCAATCGATTCTTGGTGCAAAACGAGGAGCTATTAGCCATATATCCTAAAGCTGAATATAGTGGTCGTTTATGAAAATACTAGTAACTGTAGGTAGCTCACCTTTTAATAAATTAATAAGCGCCGTAGATCAATTTGTTAGTAATGATGAGTATACTGTTAGATGCCAAATATCTGCAGGTACCTACATCCCTAAAAAACATAAAGCGTTTAGGTTTACTAGTAATTTTATTGATGAAATAAAACAAGCTGATTTAATTATTACACACGGAGGGGCTGGCACTATTTATCAATTACTGGAATTGAATAAAAAATTTATCGTTGTTCCAAATACTGAACGTATAGATAATCATCAAACGGATATAGCAAATTATATTACTGAAAAAAAACTAGGTCTTACTTGTGATAACTTAGATTTACTACAAGTTTTTATTGAAAAATCAACAAGCCTACCTCCAATAAATTATCAGAAAAATCCGTTTTTTTTAACTCAAAGCATATTGTCATATTTTAAAGAATAAAATTCTATGTCCTAATTATACTAATCTCTCTATAAAACTTATCTTTTACCTTATCTAATTCACATTCATTAATTGAAAAGCACAATTACCTGATGTTTTTTCTTAAATCTGATAAAAAACGATCAGAATTTATTGAAAGATATATCGCGTTAAAAACGCAAGCTGTTGATGAACCTATCGTAAGCGTCCGGCCAATAACACATTTCTCTAACTATTGTTTTACCTTAAAGTTGCTCTCAATTAATTGATAGGAGCAACTCATGACCCGTAAAACCTTTGATGATTGGAAAATCCTCGTTGAA
>Ga0209303_1001213_pt1 | contig 16685 bp, 9 predicted proteins | sample SidtaG_3_FD_187449 | JGI IMG/M metagenome (GOLD analysis project Ga0209303, IMG submission 187449) | Marine algal microbial communities from Sidmouth, United Kingdom - Sidmouth_Asex1 metaG (SPAdes) (version 2) | ecosystem: Host-associated > Algae > Red algae > Unclassified | place: Sidmouth... | reverse complement strand
GTACCTGTTTGAAATTTATACGTCGTTATCGTATGTTCGAGTAGCTAGCTACACTTCACATACTCTGCCTTGTCTAAATATCAAACACCTTGCTGTAAAAATAACCTCGAAAGATCAACAGACCCTAATATCTTTTGAACTTAATAAATGTTGAGAAAAATTAAATGAATAAATCTGAACAACTTTTTAAAAACGCCCAACAAACTATCCCCGGTGGCGTAAACTCTCCAGTAAGAGCATTTAACGGCGTAGGTGGAACACCTTGCTTTATAAAACGTGCCGAAGGCGCTTACATTTATGATGCTGACGATAAAGCCTACATAGATTATGTTGGTTCTTGGGGACCAATGATTTTAGGTCATAACCACCCAGCTATATTAGAGGCTGTTATTTCAACGGCAAAAGATGGTTTAAGTTTTGGTGCACCCACTGAGCTTGAAATAACCATGGCTGAAAAAGTAAAAACGCTTGTTCCTTCAATGGAAAAACTCAGAATGGTAAGTTCTGGTACTGAAGCAACCATGACAGCAATACGCTTAGCACGAGGCTATACCGGTCGAGATAAAATACTAAAATTTGAAGGTTGTTATCATGGTCATGCTGACGCTTTATTAGTAAAAGCTGGCTCTGGAGCATTAACCATGGGTGTTCCTAATTCTCCTGGTATTCCTGCCGATTTTGCTAAACATACTTTAACGGTAAGTTTTAATAATATTGAAGAAGTTAAAGCCATTTTTGCACAATACAAAGATGAAATTGCCTGTATTATTGTAGAACCTGTTGCCGGAAACATGAACTGTATTCCTCCGGTAGCTGGTTTTCTTGAAGGGTTACGAGATGTTTGTGATGAACATAAAAGCGTTTTAATTTTTGATGAAGTAATGACAGGGTTTAGGGTTGCACTTGGCGGCGCACAAGCGCTTTACAATGTTAAGCCTGATTTAACCACGTTAGGTAAAGTGATTGGCGGTGGTATGCCCGTTGGTGCTTTTGGTGGCAAAAAAGAAATTATGGACTTTATTGCTCCGGTCGGTCCGGTTTATCAAGCGGGTACTTTATCGGGTAATCCAATTGCTATGGCCGCTGGCTTAGCAGCACTAACGGAGCTATCGCAGGGTAATAAGCATCAACAATTATCAGCAGGTACTAAAAAGTTAGCACTTGGTTTAAAAGCCATGGCTGAAAAAAACAATATTGCGTTAAGCGTAACGTATGTAGGCGGAATGTTTGGCTTTTTCTTTACAGACTCTAAAGAGCCAATCACCTCTTATGCGCAAGCAACAGCATGTGATAGTGAAAAATTTCAAAAGTTTTTCCACTTAATGTTACAAGAAGGGTTTTATTTGGCACCCTCAGCTTTTGAAACTGGCTTTTTATCAACCGCGCATACCGATGATATTATTGATAAAACCCTCGCTGCTGCTGATAAGTGTTTTGCTCAGCTTTAGTAACATATAAAAGCAAAAAGGTAGATGTAAATTCACACCTACCTTTTTTTAAACGTAAACTGTTAACTCTTACCTTTTATTTCTCATATCTATACCCATCACACCTCAGGCTTTGAACCTGCATATTGAAGTGTGATGGTTTAGCTAGCAGTAAATTTACATTTACAGTACTAATGAAACCGTTTTTTGAGTTTATCCATTTCTTTTGAAAGCCAATGATGTGCCTCTTCCCAGCCCATTTCTAAACCCGAAAAAGTTTTTACATTCCACTTATCAATTTTTCTTAGCCTGATCAAATTTTCAATTTCAGTTTTATTTTGTTGGTTGTAATATACAAAAGCAATTGCTTTTAGTTGCTCTTGAGAGGCCATCGTTAATTTGGCTTCAAATTCTACTTCAAAGTTATGAATGTTATTAATTAATAGTGCAAAATTTGCGGTTATCGTTTTTCTTAATGCCCTATGGCTTTCTTCAACCATTTCTAAGGTTAATTCAACGCCATCATCAACAATTACCTCAATAATATTATTAGGCAATATCACTAAATACCCAAAATCTAAACGGTGTTTCATCTTTCCCCTAGGTAACTTTATGTAAAGCTAAGCTATTTTATATCACCATCACATAAAGTGATAAAATAGGTTAATTCTCGATTTAGCTACAGCTACTTATTAAAGCACCTTTGCATTTACTCTGCTCAGGCGCTCGTTGAGTGTTGTTAACATTAATGTATAACTTCATAGTAGTCGCTAGCCAATATAATGCAAAATATGACGCATTAATTACCAAAAAGTTTATCTAACCAAGATGATTTTTTAGAGGGTGGTGACGTACAGGTTTTCAATTTTTCAAGATAATGGGTATTAGCAGGTAAAGAGATAGTTTCACTGCAATCGTCTGAAACGGCATTACCTGTTGTTTTTTCAAAGGTAATGAGTTCAATACTTTCAGGCTTTTTCATGAGTTTGTTTGTTACACCCTGCTTGTTCATATAATCAGCAAATAAAACTAACGCGCCACTACTGCCGGTTAACTTGGTCGGTTTATTATCATCTCGACCCACCCAAGATGTTACCAAGTGTTTATTGTCAAAACCTACAAACCAACTATCGCGCTGTTCATTAGTTGTACCAGTTTTGCCCAGTACTTTTTTATTTTTAAGTCGCCACGTAAGTGATTTTGCTGTGCCTTGAGTGGTAACTTTAGATAGTGCATAACTGAGTAGATAGGACGCTTGAGACGAAAATAATTGACTGTTTGTCGATGCAAATTCCCAAAGAGTAACGTCGTTAGAAGAAATAATACGTGTAATGGCGTGACCTTGTTTACTAAATCCATTTGAAGCTATAGGTAAGTAAAATTGATTAACTTCCACTGGCGACATGTTAATTGAACCTAATAAAATTGAAGGTCGTGCGGCAATATCTTTATTAAAACCCAATACATGAAAAGTACGCGCTACATTAGTTAAGCCAATCTCCATGCCTAAATTAACCGTTGGTATATTTAGCGACTCAACCAGCGCATCAACTAAATTGACTTGTTGACGATACTCACCATCATAATTTTTAGGGCTCCATTGTGTCCCCTCATCAGAGGTTAGAGTAATAGGTTTATCTGCTAAAACGGTTGCTAAGGTATATTGCTCGTAGCGCTCAAGTGCAGCTAAATAAATAGCCGGCTTAACTAAAGATCCTATTGGTCGATTAGCGTTGATAGCGCGGTTAAAACCGGCATAACCACTTTTTTTACCACCAACAATCGCTTTAATTTCGCCAGAAGTTATGTCACTCACTACCATTGCCGCTTGTAGTTGATCATCGCTATCAAGTTTAGCTAAGCGTTGCTCTACCGTTTGCTCTAATAGGTATTGGCTATAATGTGAAAAACCAGTGAATACTGAAATACCTGATTGTTGATCGTATTGCGTCATCAATTGAGCAAGTTCTTGCTTTACAAGCTGTATATAACTAGGAAATTTTTGACGGGTAAAACGACGGATTTCTCTTACTGACAATGGTGACTCTATTGCTTTAACAAATTCTGGTTTTGATAACAGCTCTTTTTCAAACATTAACGTTAATATTAAGTCACGTCTGGTTTTAGCTCTATCAGGCTTACGCCATGGATCGTAATAGCTTGGGCCTTTAACAATACCCACTAACATTGCCACTTGCTCAGGACTTAATTGCTCGATTCGTCGACCAAAATAAAACTCTGCGCCTAAACCAAAACCATGAATTGCATTGGCATAATTCTGCCCTAGGTATACTTCATTAATGTAAGCTTCTAATAATAAATCTTTACTGTATCGGTATTCTAATATTAGCGACATTATGGCTTCGTTAGCTTTACGCCATAGAGTTTTTTCTCGACTTAAAAACATGTTTTTAACAAGTTGCTGAGTCAATGTACTACCACCTTGTACGGTTCGGCCAGCCATAATATTACTGTAAAGCGCCCTTAAAATGCCTAACGGCGAAATACCTTGATGAAAATAAAAGTTACGGTCTTCAACCAATAACAAAGTATCAAGCAACATTACTGGCACGTTACCAATAGGGGTTAGTACACGGTCTTCTTTACTTTCGGGTAAAATTCTATCCAATAAAATAGGTTCCATTCGCACCGATTTAACTGACTTATTGTCTACATAAATTTTACTAACACGACCATTTTTCACATCTATTTGAACTTTATTAGCTACCAGCATTTCATTATCAAAACTAAACGGGCGACGGAAAACAATAAGACGAGATGCTGACATAGCGTATTCGCCAGCTTTATTAACTTTGTTAACTCGTTTGTAGCCAGAAAATTTTAATGATGATGATAAAACCGCTAGATTGATAATATCTGAACGTTTAAAAAGTTCAGCCTTACCATAAACTTGAATAGGTACCTCCCAACGCTGCCCTTCAAATTTATTTCTCACCTTCCCATCAAGATAAATACTATAAATAAGCAACACAAACAGCAAAATAAAAACGACTTTAGCTAGAGTGATAGCCGCCCAAATAGCAATACGCTTAACTTTTAAAGAGGTATTTTTAGAGCTCGGTTTAGTTTTAATTTCAGTTTTGGTGTGAGTTGTGGCTTTTTTATCTGACATAAATAACTTGAATTAAAAGATGGTTTAATAAGGGCTTAGGCTCGCATTATATACTAGCACTCACTATTCCTATACCCGTATAATAACTCTGTTTATTATATTTATTGGAAATACTATGTCGACCTTCAATTTACTGGTTGTATTGGGCTCAACCGCTTCAGGTAAAACCAAGCTTGCCGTTGAGCTTGCTCGATTTTTAAATGGCGAAGTAATGTCGGCCGACTCACGGCAAGTTTATAAAGGGCTTGATATTGGTAGCGGTAAAGATCTCGATGAATACCAAGAAATTCCCTATCATTTAATCGATTTGGTAGAACCGGGTTACGAATATAATATTTTTGAATATCAACGGGATTTTATTAGCGCATTTGACGAAATCGTTTCGCGTAACAAACTCCCTATTTTAGCTGGTGGGTCAGCCCTATACGTAGATTCTATTATTAAAGGATATCGCTTAATTGAAGTCCCTGAAAACCCTACGTTGCGCGCAGAACTTGCGCAAAAAAGTCACAACGATTTAGTTGCTCACCTTAAACGACTTAAACCCAATTTGCATAACACCACTGATTTAATCGACACATCAAGACTAATAAGAGCTATTGAAATTGCAGAAGGCGAAAGTAGCGCCCATAAACACAACGCATATTTCCCTAAATTAACACCCTTTATTACCGCAATTAAATGGGATAGAGACACGTTAAAAAAGCGTATTACCCAACGTTTAAAAGAACGACTAACACAAGGATTAATTGAAGAAGTTGAACAGCTGCATCAGCAAGGAGTGTCTTGGAATACCTTGCATTTTTATGGGTTAGAATACCGTTTTGTTGCGCAATATTTACAGGGAGAGCTCACTAAAAATGATATGTTTCAAAAGCTTAATAGCGCCATCCATTTATTTTCAAAAAAACAAAATACTTGGTTAAGGCGTTTAGAAAAAAACGGCACCAACATTCATTGGCTTGATGGTGAACAGCCTATTTTTGAGCAAGCCATAAAAAAAATAGCGCAGGAAACGTAAAGTAACTTAGCTCAAATCAGCTTCATTCATCATGTGGCGCTTTGTTTTACGAGTTGCTTTTGCATTTGCTGGGTCGTCAGGCCAAAAATGTCGCGGGTATTGCGATTTCATGTCTTTTTGAACAGCCTTGTAGCTACCCTGCCAAAACGCGGCTAAATCTTGTGTTACTTGAATGGGTCTTTTTGCTGGTGATAAAATTTCAAGCAATAACGGAATACTATTTTTACCGCCTTGCTCGTTGTTATCGGTTCCTATTGACGGCGTAACGTTTAAACCATAAAGCTCTTGCATCGGCATAGAAACAATGGGCGAACGGTCTTCGGTATAACGAATAGCGCAGCGCCTTTTGGTTGGGCCAATAAAGTATTCAGGCGCAGCTTTCACCAAAGTTTGCTGTTGTTGATAGTTTAACAATGATAAAAACATTGCAGAAAAATCGCACTTATCTAACTGCTTTTTACTTTTTATGTCGCCAACAAACGGTAAAAACCATGTATCTATGTTTGCTAATAAATTAGCTTCATCACTGCTGGGTAACTCAATATTATTACTGTGTAAAGTTAACCATCGCCACCTTAATAACAGCGCTTTGTCTTTATCTTTTAAAAGTAAAAAATCGAGCCCATGTTTAGTAAGTTCTTTTGCCCATAATGTTGTAATTAACTCATGCGTTAATTGTTCAGGGCTGGCTTTTTCATCAATAACTAACGCGTTTATTTTAATACGTTCTTGCGCTGTTATTCGGTCAAGCTTTGCATTGTATTGGCTTTCAACTTCTTGAGTTGGTTGCACAATATTCCAAGCAATTAATGTTGCTATATTAACTGGTGCCGCTAGTTGAACAGACAAACTCGTTTGGTTGATTTGTGCCGTTTTTTCATGCCCTACTCTGCTGGTCATTTCATTAATTTGTGCCGCAACAATATATGTTTCACCGAGTAATGCATCTTCATGGTTAATAACGATACCTTTACCACCGGTCGTTATATACTCACCCGTTTGAACGGTATTACCTGCCCTTTTACTTGTATTTTTATTCGATCCTAAACTTAAGCATTCACGGTACTTTGCTAGCCTTTCTGGATAAGCTAACGCGAGTAATAGTCCCGTATATTTAACCGGCAAGCCGCTGTGTAGTTTTACGCTACTATTAAATTTTTTAGCCAATTGATTAGCTTGTTTTAATAATGGGTACACTACATGTTTCGCTACCTGCTCATTTAATAAACTCTCAATTCTATGGGTTAAATTGCAGTTAAATCGTGCTTGCTCACGCGAAAAAACATCACGCTCTTCCAACATTGATGCCAATAAACATGCCAGTGGTAACAAACCTTTAACGCTATACTTTTGCTCAAACGATTTTGCCATAATAATCATGTGCGCAAACCGTGGATGACAAGCGATACCAGCAACCGCTTTTCCATGAGCCGTTAATTGATTTTGATTGTTAACAATATTTAATGAATGCAACACTTGCCAAGCTTGTTGCTCTTTTACTGGTGAGGGTAACTCAATCAGTGGCAACTCGATTAACTGCGTAACTCCCCAACGTGCGGCTTCAATTACAAAGGGAAGTAAATCAGCCTGCTGAATTTCACTTTTATTATTTTCGTCCCTTCGGTTAAAGTCTTCTTGGCTATATAAACGTAAGCACTTACCTGCGCTTAATCGACCAGCACGACCGGCTTTTTGTATAGCAGATGCTTTTGAGATAACCTGTTGCTGTAATTTATTAGTTAGCGTTTTAAGATCAAAAATAGCATTTTTTTCAAAACCACAATCAATCACTAAAGTAACACCTTCAATGGTTAAACTGGTTTCAGCAATATTGGTTGCAAGTACCAATTTACGTTCATTATTTGTTAAAGGCGCTATCGCTTTTTGTTGTTCGGAAATAGAAAGTTCGCCGTATAACGGGCATATACTAATGGGTGAATGCGGTATAGCCATGTCGAGTTTTCGGGTTAAATGCTGATACAAATATTTAATATCTGCAACACCGGGTAAAAACACCAAAAGCGAACCATCATGCTTAAGCGCTTGTTGCGCAACAACGGTTAACGCATGTTCGCGCCAGCCTTTTGTGGACGAAAATTGCTTTTGTAATCGACTATTTGTAACTTGCGGATAATATTCAATTTCCACCGGAAAGCTTCGCCCTTCGCTGACAAGCATAACAGCGTCTGGTAACTTTTCGGTTAACGATTTTACCGCCAAAGTTGCTGACATTATAACCAATTGTAAATCGTTTCTTAACGCTTGCTGCACATCTCTTGCTAGCGCATAAGCCAAGTCTCCATGTAGTGATCGCTCATGAAATTCATCTAAAATAATTAAACCACAACCCGTTAACTCAGCATCATTTTGAATAATTTGCGTTAAAATTCCTTCGGTGATCACTTCTAATCGCGTATTACTCGATACTTTTGATTCATTTTTTAATCGATAACCAACGGTTTGCCCTACTGGCTCACCTATTTGCTGGCTTAAATAGCATGCAATATTTTTAGCAGCAACTCGACGGGGCTGTAATAAATAGATTTTTTTATTTTTATACTGGGCTAACGAAAGCAACCATAAAGGTAAACGTGTAGATTTACCAGCTCCCGGTGGAGCGGTTAATATGAGGGTATTGTGTTGCGAAAGCGCGTTAATAAATTCGTCTTTAATCGCGTCAATAGGAAAGTATTGGCTCATTAAAATTACAGTTGAAAATAATATTGTTGCTTTATAGCATAACTACTAGGGTGTAAATAGCTATAGCTCACAAACAAAGTTGAGTTACAGCGGGGATAGCTATTAAACAATTACATTCGTTGTACTAACAATTTTATCAAAACAGCCAGTCACTTTGATCCTACGCAGTTGCCTAATAACATTGATTATGGTCACCTAATAACACTAATTGCTAAGATAACTTATTATGTATTGGTGTTCTTGGCTAGCCCTTTAACCTTTCATATTATTTTCTACTTATTTTTATTTTGAACTGAGTCAACGTTTCATTAAAGACATGGTTATCTGTAATCTTATGACTAAAACTCAAGGGCTTGTATGTAAGCATCAAATAGCATTTCTTGTATCTCTCGTGGATATACCATAAAAAGGCTTTCGGCTATGGGACACTTAAAATGTGCGACTGTTGTTTTTTTATATATCGCCAAAAACGACTATTTCTTGGCTCCAGTCAAATTGAACAGCAACACCTATTCAAATTCCAACGAAAGGAATATTATTCCAATCAACCAATACCAGACAATGAATTTTACTTGCTAATTAACACTTTACATTGCAAACCTTCAATTTGAAGTGAAGTTTTTATTTACCAAGGTAAACTTTCATAAATGGCGTTGCTAAGCTAATGTTAATATTATCTATTTATGAAATGAACTTACCCGAATAAATTATGCCAAAAATACTTCGTAACTTATTCCTATGCTTTATTAGCATTTATGTTTTGCCCAGCATTGCTCAAAGTTTCAAGCCTCAAGATAGTAATAAATCACTTGAAATTATTGAAGTAACCGCACAAAAACGCATTCAATCGGTACAAGAAGTACCTATGTCAATAACGGCGATATCTGCTAATGCTTTGGCGGTAAATCAAATAACACAAGCGAGCGATATAACATCACTCGTGCCAAATGTTAACGCGACACGCTCTATTGGCGGGATTAGCAATTACTTTATTCGTGGCGTTGGAATGGATGGTTTTAATCTTTCATCTGTTCCGGCTGTTGGTCTTTATTTAGATGATGTAGCAATAAATAACCCAATGCTGGCTAACTTTGCTTTGTATGATATTCATCGCGTAGAAATACTAAAAGGCCCACAAAATACACTTTACGGTAAAAACACCACCGGTGGCGCAATCAACTTCATCACCCATTTAGCAGAACTCAATGAAGAAAATTCTGGCTATGGCTTAGTCACTTTAGGCAATCATAATCAACAAAATGTAGAAGGCGCGATAAGTGCTAAGCTAAATGAAACTCTCTCTTTTCGCATTTCTGGCTTTTCAAAGCAGCGAGATGGTTTAGTCACCAGTGAAATTGAAGGCAATAATACTGAGTATAATGACATTGACCAATATGGCTTACGTGCTCAATTTGCATACCAATTCAACGATCAAATAAAAATCAACATGAGCTTATATAGTGGTAAACAGCAGCAAATAGCTGAAATTAAAACAGCTATGAGTGCCGAAGAAGGTGAGCAGGTTATTAAGCTAACGAACGTTGATTTAACCACTAACCATTCATCAATTATTAATCCACCCAATGATATAGATGCCTTAGGTGGATATTTTAAAATTAATATTACCAAGCCCAGTTATATTTTTAATTCGATCACGTCTTTTGAACAAGTGGAATCAGAACGTATGGATGACTGGGGTAGTCAACAAATACCCTCTGCGCTTTATCAAGTATTTACCTATAACTCGACAAACACTGACTATTTTGGGCAAGAATTTCAATGGCAATCCAATACAAATAATAACTTTCAATGGATTGGTGGGCTGTTATATAGCCATGAACAAGGAGACTTACTACAAGTCGCACTAATAGACCCCGCCGGACCTGGTCGTCCTGACGATGGTATAGACGACGCTGGCATTGGTCCAATGTTTGACCGCGGTGCTTGGGTAGAAAACAATAGTGAAACGTTGTCGGTATACGGACAAGTTAGTTATAAATTATCACAACAATTGAATGTAACTGCAGGTTATCGTTGGAGCCATCAAGACTTGTCACCCGTGGTAAATTCAGCAGGCATGATGATGGACTTACCCGGTCAAGAATTCCCATTAGGTACCTTTGGTTGGTACAGTTTAGGCAATCATGATTTAAGTCGTTTTGAGGATTATGTCGGCTTTAACCGTATTCAACGCTTTGTTGACGCCAATAACGGTTTTTCAGCCAGTGAAAAAATAGAACAACAATATAGCGACTGGGGTGGAAAGCTAGCACTAGATTATAAATTAAGCCAACAAGTTAAGCTTTATGGCGCATTATCTCGTGGTTTTAAAATGGGCAGTATTAACTCAAACCCAACGACAGCAGCTTATACCTCGCTATTAAACAAAGAAGTTAAACCAGAAACATTAATTACCACAGAGTTAGGCTTTAAGTCTGACTTTCATCAAAACACCTTACGTATTAACGGCGCTGTTTTTCATAACAATTGGGAAGAGTACCAATCATTTCTCGTATACAACCCCGGCAATCCGGCAAATTTATTTGCTTCACTGGTAAATATTCCAGGAGCGAAATCTATCGGAGCAGAGCTAGACGTTCATTGGCAAGCAAGTTCAACCATGAGGTTTGATTTAGGATTTGGGTGGCTCGACAGTGAAGTAGTCGATGCCAACTTAGACACTTCTGGGATCCCACTCGACATTGTTGATGGCTTCCAAAGGCAAGTTATTGAAGGCAATGAACTGACCAATGCCCCAAAATTTAACTATACGGCAGCAGTACATAAACGTTATGAGCTCAGCAACAGTGCTATTGAATTTAGTCTACATTACCATTATTTAGGCAAACACACTCATCAATTACAAGGTACTAATAGTGATATTTGGTTAGACAATTCTTCTGAACGTTCAGTCGGCATTGTAACCCTTAATAGCCTATACTCATTTGGACAGGATAGAGAATACCAAGTTTCATTTTGGGTAAAAAACTTAACCGACGAGCAATACTGCACTGAACGAGGAACAACACCGGGGACCTCTACAGAAACCGTCAGGCTATGTAGCCAAGCTGATCCTAAACTTTTTGGCATTAATGCTCGTGTAATATTTTAATAATGTGTTAATTGATAAGATGTGAGACTTTTAAATGTGAACTATATTAACAAGCCTACTATTTATGCCCTATGCGTTTTTTTCCTCGGTATTATTGGCTCAAGCTATCTTTATCAAGCCGCTTTAAAAAAAGAACAAAATAGTATTTATCAAAAATATCAACAACGTGCACAAGTGCACGCAAAAGATATTGAAGCAGATCTACAGCGTTCTTTTATACAAATTTCTTCTGTTGCCAATCTTTTTTCTTCATCACAATGGGTGACTTATTCAGAATTTAGCGATTTTATTTATCTCGTTTTTCCTGAGTTATTAGTAGGAAGAAGAGTTACAGCCATACATAGATTTACTAGTGAAAATCTCGATGCATATCTGAGTAAAGTAAAAAGTAATCCCGAACCTCAATTTGAAAACTTTACTATTTATAATTATAACGGCGGTAAAAATATTAGCGCCGCAACAGCAACCGACAATCACTTTTCAACCATTAGCTACACTTACCCCAAAATTAACACCCCATTTTTTTATGGTCGAAACATTACAACAGAATCTCCAATACACTCCTTGCTTTCACCTGTTGTTAAAAATAAAAAGCCGTTAATTTCAAACTTTTCGCCGCCCATAAAAGGTATAAGAAACCATGCTTTTTTTGTTTATGCTTTTCCTATTTTTAGCAAAAAAAAGGTTTCTTCCATTGAAGATGATGTCACTGGCTTAATTGTATCTAGCCAGTATATCGCCGACCTATTTAATCACAATATTATTACCGAGGAAGCCGGCTACTTTAATTACATATTAATTGATAAAAATAATAACCAATATGACTATCCAGCACAGCAATTAAGAACGGCTGAAAACATAACAGAAGATGAGCAACCTCTAATACACTTTTCATTTCCTATTCAACTGGTTAATAATCAGTTGACGTTAATTATTACCCCTAAAAACCAAGTATTAGAAAATCCGGATAGTTTACTGTTTCAATTATTCTTAGCAGGAATTTTATTAACCTTAACATTAGCATTTATCGTCAAGTCATCGCTGTCTCAGCAACGTTCCTTAACACTGGCTGTTAAGAAGCAAACCGCTGATATTTCTGAGCAGAAGAAACAACTAACCAAAAAAAACAAACTACTCAAACAAGCGATAAAAAGTGCCGAAGAATCAGCTGATGCAAAAGGTGACTTCTTAGCAAATATGAGTCATGAAATACGTACGCCATTAAATGGGGTTATTGGTCTTACCGAATTATTAAAAGAAACTCCCCTAGATCATGAACAACGAGAATATATCAATAAATTACTCTTTTCGGGTAAACACTTACTAACCGTGATTAATGATATTTTAGATTTTTCTAAAATAGAGTCTGGCAAAATCATACTCGAACAAAGCCCATTCTCCATTTATAGCGTCATCGACAACCTGATGATGACTTTCGAGGAAATTGCCAAAGCAAAAGGCATCAAATTCACGATAACCACAAAAGGCAATATTCACCCTGATTTAATGGGTGATGTTTTTCGCTTAAACCAAATATTATTTAACTTATGTTCAAATGCCATTAAATTTACCGAGCAGGGGGAAGTTAACGTAGCCATTGAAATGACCGTTCCAACATCAGAAAGTGATCTGCATAACATTAAATTTAACGTTTCTGATACCGGTATAGGGCTAAGCAATAAAAACATGGCTGAGCTATTTCAAGAATTTAATCAAGCTGACACTTCCACTACTAGAAAATACGGCGGTACCGGCTTAGGATTATCGATTAGTCAAAAGCTATGTCGAGCAATGCATGGTGACATAATCGTTGAAAGTGAAGTTAATAAAGGCAGCTGCTTTACCGCTGAAATTTATGTAAAACTAAACGAAAAAGTGCTTATTGAAAGCAGTACACAAGAACAACTCAAAGATAACATCGAAATTTTAGTCGTTGACGATAACCCTATAGCTTTAGAAATATTAGCCAAATATTTAACCCATTGCGGCGCAACTACCATTAAGGCAAACAACGCAAAACAAGGCTTAGAATTATTACAACAAACTGATAATAATATCAAAATCATTATCTCTGATTGGACGATGCCTAAAATGAATGGCGCAAGCTTTATTGCTGAAGTCGTAAAATTAACGCTAAAAAACATGCCTAAAGTCATTATTTTAACGGCATATGAAGCTCAGCGTATCAAAAACAACAAAGAGCACTTACCCATTCACAAAATACTTCAAAAACCATGTAATAGCGCCGAATTACTCACGGTAATTAATATGTGTTTAGCAGGTCAAAGTGAAGAAATAAAAGGTGTCAAAGATCATAATCGTCTATCCGGCATCCAGGTGTTAGTAGCGGAAGATAATAAAGTTAACCAAATGGTGGTGAACAAGATACTTACCAGTGAAGGCGCTATTGTTACTTTGGCGAATAATGGTAAAGAAGCCATTGAATTACTTACTCAAGAATATAAATTCAACATTATTCTCATGGACATTCAAATGCCAGAAATGGATGGTATTAAAGCCACCAAAGTTATTCGAGCCCACTTTAATAAAAGATTATCTGAGCTACCTATTATCGCGTTAACCGCTAATGTGATGGATAAAGATGTCGATAGGTATTTAGCTGCCGGCATTAACGCACATCAAGCGAAGCCTATTGATAAAGAAAAGCTAATGGAAACCATACTTTCGTTATTAGCTACAAAGTAAGCCATTGACAATGTTAGCTTTCATGAACAGTTAATTTAAAGGGTCCATACATAAATTTGGAGCAATAGCGTCTTAGGTATTATACTTTAATTCACCTAGATTCATAAAAAGGTGAATGTCCGCTTAACGTATCTAAGTGAACATAAACTGCCTACTTTTGAGGGCTACTTTAGCTCAAAAATATGCCATAAGTGCCCGTTAGCAGTGTTCAATATATCTAAAAAAACAGTCTTTTTAGATCAAATTATTATGGCAGAGTTAAAGGTAATTGGCTGGCTTAGGTAAATGCAATTAGGTGGCACTGATACTCAAGATTTTCCAGCTATTTTACTTAAACTAATATACCATGCCTTTTTACTTTTATTTGGTGTAAACCGTAACTAAATTTCTACCGTTGTTTTTAGATTGATAAAGTGCTTCATCTGCTAAACGTATCATTTCTTCAATATCAGGTGTTGCATCTTTCAATGCACATATACCCGCACTAATCGCTAACTCGATCGGATTTCCTTCAAAGTAACAAGGCGTTGATTTTATTTCCTGACGAATTTTATCAGCAAGATAAAAACTGCCTTTTTTATCGGTTTCAGGTAGTAACATAACAAATTCTTCTCCGCCAAATCGAGCAACACAATCACTTTCACGACAACTACCTTGCAGTATTTTAGATACATGTTGAATCGCAATATCGCCAGCGGTATGCCCATACGTATCGTTAATACGTTTAAACAAATCAATATCAAATATAACAATGGCTAATTCACGTTTGTAACGATGACTTGCAGCTACTGCTTTAATCGCTTGTAAATTAAAAGAACGTCGATTTAATAAGCCAGTTAAGTGATCAAAGTTAGCTTCTTTTTGCAATTTAGAAGCAAAGTTACTTATTCTATCTGCCATGGGTCTAAAAATAAAAAATGCTTCAATTAATATTGTTAATATAATAATTCCTAATACTACATCTTGGGTAAATCTTAGTTCGTTTACTTTATCTAAACTCTCTTTTTCATATTGCTCTACCACGGTATTTAAGGCACCTAATAAAGGTCCTTTAGCTAGTGTTAAAAAGGCCATATTAACTTGATCATTGGGTGGTCTATTTTTAATGCCCAGGCTTAACGATTGCTCTACTTGTTGTGTAAATAATGTTATTTTTTTATCTATGTTCAAAGGTTTGTTAAAATACATATTTTGTAAGGTTTTTGAAAAAGGCGGTGTTTGACCTGTATTGATCGCTTCGTAATAACCACTTAATAATGCTTGGTGATTTTTTTTCATTTTATCTATCGCTAATAGCGCATTTTTTTTAGATTCTGCATTACCAATTATTAAGTATTCGAAAGTAAATAAGCTAATGCGTTGCGATAACATTCTTTGCTGACCACTCATATTAACTACTTTACCGGTATCACTTTGCTCAACAATAATTCGGTCTAACATGATATGAACAATTAAAGAAAGCAGTGCAATAATAAAAAGAGATATTGAATAAGTATAAGTGAGCACTCTTTTTGGATCTTTTATTTCAAATGATACAGGATTATTAGGCATTTTTTTGACTCTATATTTTATGTTTAATCATTTTATTATTTAGGTAACAAGCTCAAAAAGTTACTTTAAACATTTTAAATATAGTCAATAAAATTATGTTACGTAACATAACACTACATTTATTTATACTTAAAAAAAGTTACCGCCTCAAATCATTAGGTGTATAAACTTTTATTGGTATGTGACTTAAGGCAAAATACTCTATTCGTTTCTTTTACAAGTAAGTGAACATGACTGATAAAATAAAAGTACAAAAAGCAAAGCTAATTAAACGTTATAAGCGATTTCTTGCGGATGTAATTTTAGAAAATGGTGAAGAAACTACCATACATGTTGCTAACACTGGTGCCATGACCGGTTGTGCAAACCCTGGCGATACCGTTTGGTATAGCACGTCTGAAAACAAAAAAAGAAAATACCCTTTCAGTTGGGAGTTAACCGAAAAAGCGAATGGCGATTTTATTTGTGTGAATACTCACCAAGCCAACTATTTTGTTACAAGCGCTATTGAAAATAATAAGATAGCAGCTTTAATGGGTTTTTCAGCGCTAAAAAGAGAAGTTAAATACGGCATTGAAAACAGTAAAATTGATATTTTATTAAGCTACGCTGATAAACCTAATCACTATATTGAAATAAAAAGTGCTACGCTTTTAGACAATAATCAAGGCTATTTTCCTGACACCACAACGGTTAGAGGACAAAAGCATTTATCCGAACTTATTAATATAGTTAACCATGGTGAATGCTCGGTTCTCATTTTTGCTATAATGCATACAGGGATCACTTCGGTACTTCCTGCAAAACACATTGATAAACGTTATGCCGAATTATTTGAAGTCGCACAAAAAAATGGCGTTTCTGTTATTGAGCATCACGTACCTTTACAAGATTTTTATCGATTTACTTAGGGTCTGTTGATCTTTCAGGGTTAAATTTTATTCAATTTAAAACGAATTTAATCGCGATGTGAGCTTTGTCTAATAGTTATTCTATTAAAGAAGCGAACAGCAATGAGTAAATTCGTTTTAAATG
>Ga0209303_1001210_pt1 | contig 16766 bp, 19 predicted proteins | sample SidtaG_3_FD_187449 | JGI IMG/M metagenome (GOLD analysis project Ga0209303, IMG submission 187449) | Marine algal microbial communities from Sidmouth, United Kingdom - Sidmouth_Asex1 metaG (SPAdes) (version 2) | ecosystem: Host-associated > Algae > Red algae > Unclassified | place: Sidmouth... | reverse complement strand
GATAATACTGTAATAATGGGTTGTACAGACCCGTGCGCACCAAACTTTAACTCCGCAGCAAATGAGGATGACGGCAGTTGCGCATCTTACAATAATACTTGTAACGATGATTGTACTGTTGGGCCATTTGGTGGAACTTGGGATTCATCTACTTGCGCTTGCATCAATGAAATTACACCAATTAACGGTTGTACAGATGCAACTGCTTGTAATTATGATGCATTGGCTAATTGCGATGATGGCAATTGTAACTTTGGTAATACCGCTTGTGCCGACCCGTGCAACGAACCAAACCCAGATGATGGTTGTGATTTAACTACAGATACTTTTGATGCCACCACTTGCACCGTAATAAATGAACCGCTTTGCAGTACTGGAACATCTTTTAATGCATCAACTTGTAATTGTGATGCAGACGAAGAGTGTGTGCCGCCAACACCAGGCGTAATAGAATGTGAATAATAAACCCTAACTTATAATTATAAAGCTGCCTATAGATTAAGTTGCTATAGGCAGGTTTAAATTTTTTATCAACAAGTTTATCAAAACAATAAAGTAGCTTATATTTTTGAAGCGAAACAGTTTAGCTCTTCAAAAATTTGATCCCATTCAACAGCTGTCGGTAATCCTTTTAAATACCATTTTGGCAAGGCTTGCTAAACCCAATACAAAATAGTGTAACCTTTGCTGTCATCAGTAGCAATTAATAAAAATAATAACAGATATAATTATAAAATTCATAACTGTAGGTTTCAGTATAAAAAAAATGAGCGATAAAATATTCGGATGGTAAATGTGAGCAGTTGAAAACCTTTTTTAGACACAGTAAAATGTACGCTACCTGATTATTATTTTGTTCTTTATATTGGATTGAAGAAAATTAAGCAGTAGCTTTTATTTATATTAAATGTTAGATTTTTAAGTTTCGGCGCATACTATAATTTTAGAAATATCGAACCTATACCAACTGCTATCGTTATTTCAACTGCGGCGAGCCATATAAACCTTATAAAATTGTATTTATAAGTAAGTTTTAATTTGAATATCATACCTTAGCAACAATGTTAAACAAAGCTGCATTAGTTACCGCAGGTGCCAACCGTATTGGTAAAACAATGGCATTAAGGTTAGCCAAATTAGGGTATCATATTATTCTGCACTATAATAGATCGGAACAAAACGCATTAAAAACAAAAATAGCAATTGAAGCATTAGGCGTTAGCTGTACCACCCTTAAAATCGACTTTAGCAATCCGCACCAAACCATTACATTATTTAACGATTTTGAAAAACAGTTAGACATTCAAATTATAATTAATAATGCTTCCGATTTTAATAAAAGTAATTTTGAAACCGAAGCTAACGACTTGCTTTTTCATCATTTCAACATTACGTTTTTAAGTGCCTATAAATTAACCAAACTGTTTGCACAAAATAAACCTAAGGGTTTAATTGTAAACCTGTTAGATACCAAAATAACTTATAACAGCACCGCTAACTTAGATTATTTGTTGGCGAAAAAAACCTTGTTTGCTTTTACTAAAATAGCAGCCAAAGAGTTAGGCCCCAACTTTAGGGTAAATGCCATTGCACCAGGCATAATTTTACCTCCGCCCGAAATAGCTGTACAAAAAGGAACAGCTTATATGATGGAAAAAGCACAAAACATACCACTAAAAACTTTTGGTGATGTTGAACAAATAGCTAATACCTTGCAGTTTTTTATAGAAAACAAATTTATAACCGGTCAAACAATTTTTGTAGATGGAGGAGAACACTTGGGATAGAAAAGTGAAAGTTAACGAACAAAAGGTTTCTACTATAAAGGTAGAAAAACTGCGGTTGCGCGCATACATTGGTTTTAACGATTGGGAGCGCAAAAAAATGCAAGATTTGGTGATCAGCTATTCCTTAAAATTTAATATGTTTTGGGCCGTAAAAAATGACGATGTAAGCCAAAGCTACAACTACAAAACCTTAACTAAAAGCATCATTAAATTAATTGAACACCAAAAGTTTGACTTAATTGAAACGGTTGCCGAAAAAATTTATGACCGTATTAAACAACATCCTTTTGCTTATGGTGTAACGGTTAAAGTTGAAAAGCCTTTTGCCTTGCGCTTTACCGATAATGTGATGATAGAAATTGATGAAGCTGATAGATATAATGAAGCCATCATATCAATAGGTTCTAACATAAACGCAAGCGAAAACACAAGGGCAGCAGTTAAAAAATTGAAAACATTAGGAAATTTAACAGAGCAAACCCAATTTATTACTACCAAGCCACTAAAATTTGAAGATCAAGCAGATTTTTTAAATGGAGCAATTAAGCTATACACCAAGTTAAATTTGGAACAACTCATCTTATCATTAAAAAAAATAGAAGCAGATTTGGGCCGCATACGAACCGCAAACAAAAATGCCGAGCGCACTATTGATTTAGATGTTACACTTTATAATAATCATGTAATTGATAAAGATGTTCACGAGTTTGATTTTTTAAAACGTTTTGTAAAAGAATTGAAACCGAGTTTGGATTTTGAGTGAGTAGGAAATTAGACCAATTTGAATATAAGATGTAGGATAAATTCCGTTTTAATTTTGCGATATTTTCGTTAAAAATATACGCCATAGCAGCTTGCTATGTCTGCGTTTTTTGCCTCAATCTCACCAAATTAAATTAAAAATTTTTGTGTAACATTCTATATTCAAATTGGTATTACAACATAAAATGTTCTAAGTAATTTTTAGTTTTTCGCCAATCGGGTAAATTTTCTTCTAATAAATTGTAGAACGCTTTACTGTGGTTTAAATAGGCCAAGTGGCAAAATTCATGAATAATTACATATTCGATACATTTTTTAGGCGCCTTAATTAACTCTCTATTTAACGTAATTACTCCTTTTGAAGAACAATTACCCCATTTGTTTTTTAGCCAAATGTGTTTTAAACTTACTTGTTGTTGATAGAATGTTTTTGTAATTGGCAATAACTTTTTATACAAATTTAAAAAGTGAAAGTTTGCTTTATTTGAGTACCAAGAGTTGAGTTGATCTTTAATTTTCGTTTTGTCGCTTTTTAACTTGGTATAAACTTCAATAAAACCTCTTTTTAGTACTACCGTTTCTTTTGTTGACGGAATAATTTTCAACCTATATTGTCTACCAAGGTATAAATGTGTTTCACCATTTACATATTTCCGAGATGGTGTTATTGGTTGAAAAGAAAGAAAAAATTGCTGCTGTTTTAATATCCAAACTGCTTTGCTTTTTACTTTTTCTTTAATCTTTTCTAAAGGAGTGTCAATAGGTGCAATTACATATACCTTACTATTTGGGTGTACTTGTATGCCTAATGTTTTTCTATTTACAAATTGTAAATCAAACTTAATTATAGAATTGCCATATTTTAAAGAAGCTTTCAATTTTTATAATGCGAAATAGCTATTTTTAAACATTCTTCAATTAAATTATCTATCCGATTCCAATTAGTTTCCAACTCAAATTTTTGATGCAGTTCATAAATTTTATCTCCAAGTTCAATATTAATTTGGCCATTAAGGTCATCGTTTTTGTACCAATCAATTATTTTTTTACTTTGTGAGTAGATGTGTTTTTTTATGCTTTCATCAATAGCTAAACTCACTTCAATATGAAATGGACTTTTCAAAAATACATCATTTTCAAAAACAGATTTACTAAAATTAAAAAATGCAATGGCTACTTCATTACCAACTAATTCTTCTGGTGCATCTTTGGTATCTTTATTTAAAAATTGATCTTCAAGGTTTTTTGCTTTTGTTAAATACTCAACTTCGTCTATCCGTTTTTGATGATATGCTGCTATTGTTTCTTTTATTAAATCAGCTAATTTTTTATAGTAAATAGGATCTTCTTGCATTTTTATATGTATTGCTTTTAAGGTTCTACTTGCAATATGATCTGCCTTTGCAGCTTTGCCAATAATTTTTTCAACTTCGGCCTCCCGTTCATCTTTATCAAAAATATTAACCAGCGCTGTTATGCTGTAAATTTCGCCATCGGTAGAAATGTGCTTGTTTATTAGTTTTTGAATTTGTGGTTCAAACTCTTTGTACGACATATCATCATTATATATCCTTTTTACATCAACCCTAAGTTTTAGAAAAAGCTTTGCGTCTTTTTTATAAATAGCTATTTTTTTAGGATCAGAATTTTCTGCAAACTGAACTGTGGATAATGCCATTTTGAGCAAGCGACAATATTTACTTAATTTTTCGTAAAATGAAAATCGTATATCTTCTGGAAATAAATGTTTTTCATATACCGTCGCTTCACTATTTTTATCTTTAATTTCCTTAAATAGGTCCCACAGTTCGGCGTGTACTTGTGGTAGTTTTTTAATTTCTTCATTTATATTTGTTAGTGAGCCTTTCAAATCGTCTTCATCAAAATTGCTTAAACCAGTATAGGTGCTAAGTGCATGATCCAAATTTTTAAGATTTCCATAATAATCAATAATATAACCATAATCTTTACCTTGATAAACCCGGTTAACCCTTGCCACGGCTTGTAATAAAGTGTGTTCTTTTAATGAACGGCATAAATATAATACTGTATTGTTGGGGGCATCAAAGCCGGTTAATAATTTAGCTACTACAATTAGTATTTCGGGCTGTTGGTTGTTTTTAAACTGATTAATAATGTTTTCCTCAAATTTTTTTAGATCACCAAACTTATCAATCATAGCATTAAAGTATTGATCTTCTTTTTGTTTGTCTTCATTGTTTTGCTCAAAACTATCATCTGTGCCTTCTCTTTGGTCAGATCTGGTAACAATTACCGCTGTATTTACTTTTAAATCGCTATTTATTTTGCCAATTTCTTAAAAATAGTGCCTGTATTTAAATGCAGCTTTAATAGTTGGAACTACCAGTTGGGCCTTAGGCTTGTATTTATCTTCAAAGGTTTGAAAAAAAGTAGAGTAATGCCTGCAAATATCCCAAACCCTGGCTTCTATAATTTGATCTGTTTTATTAAGTTCGTTTACGGTATTGAATTTCCTTTTCAAACTTACTTTACCTTCTTTTGAAAGCTTTTCGGCAATATTATCAAAGCCCCCGTTAATTCATCTATTAAAGAAGCAACTGCTATAGCATGTTCCCAAGCAAAAGTTATATTTACAACTAAGTCATTTTCTTTAACTTCGTATAAAGTATCCATTGCAATAGAGTTGGGATCAAAATTGGGTTTGTGAAAAATACCTTTACCGTGACTTCGCAAACCCGAAGCCAGATATGGTTGGTTTGGTTTTGTAATAGGTCTTAAAGTAATTCTAATAAAGTTGTTAAGCGTTGTTTCCGCCCATTGCCCACTAAAACCAGGCAACCGCTTTTCTCCAGTAAGCAATTGCTGCATCAATCCTTTTTTGCGGAGTTGTAGTTTTTCAATAAAGTTTTGGGTGGTTTCTATGGCTGTATCCCAACAAGAAAGTATTTCGGCAATCTTTTTTTGCTCGGAAAGTGGTGGGAGGGGAATTTTTAAATTTTTGACATCCGATGAATTTATGGCTGGATAATTAGAGCCTACTACGAATGAATGAAACTGAGCATCTAAAAAATGACTAAATAAATTCAAGTATAAAAATTTACTATACAATTTAGTATTAGAAGCTATAACAGCAAAACCAGTAGATGCGATTGTAGGTTCATTTATTTTTTTGATGTGGGCAAAGGATTTTAAATTCGGCCTTACTGTTGCAAGCAGAATGTCATTTACTTTAACTATCCTTCTTGCCCGCGAAGGAGCATCTTTGAAACTAAGTTTAGGTAAATTTTTATTTAGAATCCCATTGTTTACGTCAGATAATGAAATGTATTTAAATTGAAAATCTTCATTTGTTGAATTTTTTAGTGATTTTTTATCAATATTTGAATAATCTCCTAATTTAATAACCTCCCAATCTTCTGGTATCCAACCCAACTTAGTCTTTTTATAGCCTACTTTATTTTCGTTTTCGGTTTTCATTGTTGGTTTTGTTTAAAAATGAGTTGTTGGCTTTGAATTAAACGTGTCCAAAAAATTGCGAAACGTGGACACGTTGGTGGTAACGTGTCCAAAAAATGCAAAAACGTGGACATATTGGTAGTAACGTGTCCAAAAAATAAAAAAATGGATACGTGTTGGGCTAATGTGTGCCATCTGCTATTATTGTTATACCTCAATTTTATGGTTAATTAAAAGTTGTATTAGGGCATCATTCATATAATAATTGCTTTTACCTATTTTAATTTTAGAAATTTCCAAATTTTTATCGGCTGCTAAAATGTTGAGGTATTTGGCAGCAGTTTTTCTATTCATTCGCAGTTCGTGTTCTAAAAAATCAATTTTAGTGTACGGGTGCCTAAACAGGTTATTCAACAAATCTTGACTGTAAAACCTATAGTTCTCTCTAATGTAGTGTTTCATTTGTTGCATTATATTTTTTATGTTTTTTATAAGTGTAATACTTTCTATAGCTATTTCTTGGCAACCTTTTAATATAAATAATATCCAAGTTTCCCAATTACCTTTATCCCTTACGTTTTGCAATAAACGGTAATATTTGGCTTTGTTGTTAATAATGTATCTACTCAAATAAAGCGTTGGCAAATCTAAAACATCTTTTAAAATAAGGTAAAGTATATTGAGTATACGACCGGTACGGCCGTTGCCATCATAAAAAGGGTGTATACTTTCAAATTGATGATGAATAATTGCCATTTTTATTAATGGGTCAACATCACTTAAAGTATCATCATTAATATAGGCAATTAAAACATCCATGCAATTCACTATTTGATTGTGTGTTTGCGGTGGTACGTACACCACTTCTTTGGTTAAATCGTTTTCTAATTTTGTGCCGGCAACACGCCTATAGCCGGCATCGTTTTTTTCTAATATGGCTTGTATTTTTTTAATGGTAGAGTGGTTTATGATTTTATTTTTCCGCACTTCTTCAAAAGCCGATTTTAATGCAGTTGCATAGCGCTGTACTTCTTTGGTAGCCACGGTTTGAAATTGGGCAATATTAAGCTCGGCTTTATACAATTCATCGTGTGTGGTTATTATGTTTTCTACTTCAGAGCTGTCTTTAGCTTCTTGTAATACTAAAGTGTTTAACAATATGCTTACATTGGGTATAGTAGCGGCCACCCCTTTTAACTCGGCAAGGGCCGCAGTAGATTTTGCTAATTGTTTAAGTACTACCTTTGTTTCTACCTCAAAAGGCAAAGGTAATGGCGGTATATTATACTTCATATTAATAACCTAACTCTTTTAAATAATTGGTCATTTCAGTTTCTACAATAGTTAACTCTTTTTTTAGTTCAGCAATTTCATTTTGGGTGGCTGCAATGTCTACAGGTTCTTCTTCTTCAAAAGTATCAACATAGCGTGGAATGTTAAGGTTGTAATCGTTTTCAATAACTTCTGCTTTTGAGGCTACATAACTATACTTGTCAATGGTTTGCCAGCTTTTAAAGGCCGAGAAAATTTTAGTAATATTTTCATTAGTTAATTTGTTTTGGTTTTTGCTGCTTTGGTACTCATTGCTGGCATCAATAAATAAAATTTCATTAGTTGTTTTTTGTTTATCAAAAATTAAAATAGTGGCGGGTATGCCTGTACCGTAAAACAAGTTGGCGGGTAAGCCAACAACTGCTTTTAGTAAATTTTCTTCAATCAATTGTTTTCTAATTTTTCCTTCGCTGCTGCCTCTAAATAAAACGCCATGCGGTAACACAACACCTGCTCGTCCGTGTTCATTTAAGGTTTCAATCATATGCGTTATAAAAGCATAGTCGCCTTTGCTTTTGGGTGGTATGCCTCTGTGAAATCGATTATATTGATCAGCCGCTGCTTCTTCGGCGCCCCATTTATCTAACCAAAAAGGTGGATTGGCAACTACCACATCAAACTTCATTAAAGTATCTTCTTCTCGCAATTGTGGGTTGTTTAAAGTGTCACCCCATTCAATACGGGCATTGTCCATTTCGTGCAAAAACATATTCATACGAGCCAAAGCCCAGGTGCTTCCGTTAACTTCTTGGCCGTAAATAGAAACGTTTTTCGAACCCACTTCTTTAGCCACTTTTAATAGTAACGAACCCGAACCACAAGTAGGGTCACATATTCTATTGCCTTCCTTGGGTTCTACCAATTTAGCCAGTAAAGTCGATACCATTTTTGGTGTATAAAATTCGCCCGCTTTTTTACCAGCATCGGAGGCAAATTTTTCTATCAAGTATTCATAGGAGTCTCCTAATATGTCATTTCCTTCTAAATTAGATGGACGCATATCCAATACTTCAAAATCGGTTAAGAGGTTTTTAAGTCTTCTGTTTTTATCTTTTGTTGGGCCAAGGTTAGGTTCCGAGTTAAAATCAATGCTTCTAAAAACAGCTTCTAATTTGCTACGGTTGGCTTCTTCAATTTCTTCTAAAGCCATATTAATAAGCTCTCCTAAATTAGCTTCATTTCTATTTTCATACAAAAAAGCGAAAGTGCTTTGCTGCGGTACTTTAAAACGTTCGTGTTTCATAGCTCGCTCTATTCGCACTTCATCACCTTCATATTTTTTAGTATAATCTTCTTTCTTTTCTATTAATACATCCGAAATATATTTAACAAATAACACGGTTAAAATGTAGTCTTTGTATTGAGTGGCATCTATTGTATCTCTAAAAGTATCGCAGGCTTTCCATACTTGGTTGTTTATAGCTTCTTGCGTTAGTTTCATATTGTTTTAGTTTTTGTATGAAAAAGAGAAGGAAGTTAACCCTTCTCTTTGAAGGCTAAATTAACCTTTCGGAGGATATTTGTCGTTTCCGTGAGAATCTTTTCTTTGAATTTTCCCATCCAAACCGTGAATGAATAATTCAGAATTCTCTTTTTTTGATAATTCTCTGCTGAATTTTTCAGCTTCCTTTTTTGTATCAAAATGTTTGGAAGCTCTTTCACTCCCTCCTTTCTTTGAGTCCCATCCACCATTAGTATTTGGAACTACATGTCTTGTATTTGACATTGCTTTAAATTTAATGTTTTGTCGCCAAGTTTAACGGGCATTGGCTGAAAATTCCGGGTTAGCAAAATATTTTCTTTTGCAATTTGTAAACTAAGGCTATATTTAATTTTTCACATCGTTGTTTTCGAGTGATTGGTGATAAGCCAATTTCAGATGGCAATGCCTTTTTTAGTCTTATGGATAACCATTTCATAAGACTTTTTTATTTATCAGCAATTCATTTTTGGTTAGTAAATTCAACAAGCCACCTTGCAGTTCTTTTTTCTTTTCAATTAATTTCTTTTCTATGTTTATCTGTTTGCTTAAAGTGTTGTTTAGTCGAACCAGTTTATTTTGAACTTCTCTTGTAGGTGTGGGTATTTTAATTTTAAGCAATTCGCTTTTAGGTATAGAAGGGGTAGTAACACCCGAGCCAATCAATTTTAATTGATGTTGAGTTTTTGGTGCATTTATTACAAGCGCAAAATATTCACTTAATATTAAATCTTCATTAATTTTAATAACATAAAAAAGAGAAGAAGCAATGCAGCGGCCTTGTTCGCCTGTATATCTCCAAGCAAAATTTTTAAACCCTTTTGCAGCTAAAATAATGTCGCTTTTATTTAGTAAAAACTTATCACAAAACTTATGCTCGCTGCTAACAAAACTATTTTCAACTTTATCCAAATCAAATTCTTCATCAAAATGATTTCCCTTTAAATATCTTATTTCGCCCTTTTCAACAGTTTTAAGGTGCGGGCCATATTTTATTGATTTTATTATTTCACTAATTGCTACCACTTTATTTTTTTAGTATAAACCATATAAGACAAAAAAATAGGGCAAATTATAGCAAAAATCAATAAAAATTTTTTAGTATAAATATTCTAATTGTGTTAAATTGGTTTAATTTGTTGATTATGAGCAACTTGAATTAAATTAAAATTATGCTTTTGAAATAAAAATGAGTGTAATACTGTGTAAACGCTCCTTTAAAATTCATTTCAATTTCATAATTGTTCCTTCATAATTACTACTTATATTTGCGCTCTAAAATTTTGATATGTATAGAACACATACCAGCGGAGAGCTTCGTATAGAACATAAAGGTCAAACAGTAACTTTAGCAGGTTGGGTGCAGCGTGTGCGCGAATTAGGCGGAATGACTTTTGTTGATTTACGCGACCGCTATGGCTTAACACAATTGGTTTTTAGTGACGATATTGACGCTGCCTTAAATAACGAAGTTAATAAATTAGGCCGAGAATATGTGATACAAGTAACTGGCGAAGTGTTGGAACGTAGTGCCAAAAACAGCCAAATGCCAACTGGTGAGATTGAAATAAAAGCAAATGAGTTAACGGTTTTGAACGCAGCAGAATTACCGCCTTTTATTATAGAAGATGAAACCGATGGTGGCGAAGAATTGCGCATGAAATATCGATATTTAGATATAAGAAGACCAATAATGGCCAAAACTTTAATGTTGCGGGCAAAGTTAATAAAGGCGGTTAGAGAATATTTAGATAATTTAGCTTTTGTAGAAGTAGAAACACCTAATCTTATAAAATCAACGCCCGAAGGAGCAAGAGATTTCTTAGTGCCTTCTCGTTTGCAAAATGGTAAGTTTTATGCTTTGCCGCAATCGCCACAAATATTAAAACAGTTGTTAATGATTGCTGGTATGGATCGCTATTATCAAATTGTAAAATGCTATAGAGATGAAGATTTTAGAGGCGATCGCCAGCCAGAGTTTACACAAATAGACTGCGAAATGTCGTTTGTAGAGCAAGATGATGTGTTGGGTACTTTTGAAGGGATGATAAAATACGCTTTTGAAAAAACCATTGAGGTAGCCTTGCCTAAATTTATTAGAATGACTTACGCCGATGCCATAAAATATTATGGTACTGATAAACCCGATTTGCGTTTCGATTGCAAAATTGTAGATTTAAATGAGGCTTGCAAAGGCACAGAATTTAAGGTTTTCAATTCCGCTTTAGAAAGTGACAAACTAATTGCTGGTATAGTTGCAAAAGGCACAGCAGGTTATTCGCGCAAACAAATTGACCAACTAACTAATTTTGTGAAAGAACCACATAGAGGTGCAGGCGGTATGATATACTTAAAATTTAATGAAGATGGTACACACAAATCATCAATGGATAAATTTTTAACGCCCGAAAAAGTAGCAGAATTAAAAGCAGCAAGCGGCGCCGAAGCTGGCGATATGCTGCTAATTATTGTTGACAAAGAAAGCGTAGTTAGAAAATGTTTAGGCGATTTGCGCTTGCAACTTGCCAAACAAGAAGATTGGATTGACCCAAAGGCCTGGTCGGTATTTTGGGTAATCGATTTTCCATTATTTATAGAAGATGAAGATACAGGCGAGTTTACTTTTGCCCATCACCCATTTTGCGCACCACACCAAGAGGATTTAAAATATTGGGATACAGAACCATTAAAAGTGCGTGCCCAAACTTACGATTTAATTATGAATGGCAACGAATTGTGTAGCGGCTCCATCCGTATTCACGACAAAGCCATGCAAGAAAAAGTATTTAACTCACTTGGTTTAAGTGCCGAAGATCGTGACAATAAATTTGGTTTTATGCTAAACGCATTTAAGTACGGCGCACCACCACACGGCGGCTTAGCTCTTGGAGTCGATCGTTGGGTAATGCTAATGATTGGCGGCAACTCAATTCGCGATGTAATAGCTTTTCCAAAATCAACTGGCGGGCGCGATTTAATGATGGACGCACCAAGCGAAGTGCCAACAACTGCTTTGGAAGAGTTAGGGGTTAAGTTAAACATAAAGGAATAGGCTTTTAAGGTTTATGTGTTTTTGAAACTTAGCATAAATAAGCTGTGAACTTTATTGATTCGCTCTTTTTTAATGTTATCAATAAGCTATGTTTAAAAACAAGTTTTAGGAATGATAAAAAAATAAATTTACCATCTGACTTTACCATTTTCCGATATACTTCCTTGAAAAGCCTCGGCTTAGCCCCACTAAGACTACGTTTTTCAACTCGTCTATCAAAAAATGGCTTTATCGGAGTTGGCAAATTTATTTTCTCATTATTCCTTAGATAAAAAATAAAATACATAAAACAATACTACATTTGTTAACTTATAACTAAATATTTACCAATAACTAAACATTTATGTATCTTTGAAACTTAATAAATTAAGATAAGCATAAACTATTGCCTATTAACATTAGAACAATAGATATAACTACTGAATATGTGGAAGTTAATGAGGCAGAACAAAAAGTTAGGCTAATGAAACTTGAAATTAATGGCAAATGCCATTTTGATGACTTTTTAAATGAAAAACCGAAAAAAGTAAATAAGAAGGATGATATTATAGAAGAATTGGATGCCTATTTAACCCTATTGATTCAAGGTGATCCAATACCGCCAAACAAATTACATACAATAGGAAGTAATGAATTTGAGGTTAGGATTAAGAGAACCAGAGTATATTTCTTTTTTGATCATCCAAATTAAAATATTATGGTATTAGGGCATTATAATAAGAAAAAAGACAATCAACAAGAATACATAGATAAATTCAGAAATTTAAAAACCAACTATCTAAATCAAAAAAAATGAGCAAATTCAATAAAACAGTTAAGTCTAAATACTATTGGATCGCTAAAGGACAAGGAAAAATACACCAAATGTTAAATGAAAATGTTAGTGAAAGAGGTGATGCTGCCAAGCTTGCAAAAAAAATTGGTGCTACACCAGGTTATGTATCGCAAATTTTAAGTGGTGAATCTGAAATTAACCCTACTTGGAAGAAAATTGTAAAGTTTTGCCTTGCATTAGGCAAAGTGCCCGTATTAGAGTTAAAAGATCAAAATGAGTACTTACAGGAACAAAATTTAAAAGCTTCTTATAGAAATTCTAATGCATGGTATCATTCTACTTGTAGCAATAATAATCCAATATGTGATTCAGAAGTATATGACCACAATAGTTTAGCTTATTTTTTGGGCATTAAGAAAGATATGGATAATAATAGTTATGACGAAGTGAAGATTGAAAAACAATTTGATGAAAGCGAACTTATATGAAACCTATAAAACTTAGATTAGCAGATATCAAAATTTTAAGAAGTGGAGTAAGAGATCATCCAATAGTTTTTAATGAAGAATTTAGTTTAAAGGATGTTATTTTAGACGTTGAATCAAAATTTATTTACCGCGAAAACTATGTTCAATTTTTTTCTCATTTCCATTATGAGTTAAAACACAATGATAATAACATTGTATTGGGTCATTTTGATATTGTTTACACCTTCGATGTTCCAAACCTTCAAGAGATATTGCAAGATCCTGATTTGAAAAAAGCCCTCCAATTAAATATACTCGCCTTGTCTTATTCAACCTCAAGAGGAATTATATATTGTGAAACTAAAGGTTATGCTATTAATGAAATTTATCTTGATATTACTTCGCCTAATGAGTTGTATAATTCTATAGTTGAAAATGAATCGGTTAAGGCTGAAGAAGTTTAAAGAATTATGAAAGATAATTGTTATCCAGTAATTTTTATTTATGACTAAGCTTTCAATAAACATAAACAAACCGGCTTTGCTGCGCAATGCCCGTGGAGGTAACTTACCTAATCTGTCACAAATTGTAAAAGACTGCGAACGTTTTGGTGCGCAAGGCATAACGGTTCATCCTCGCCCCGACGAACGGCACGTTACCTATGCCGATGTGCCAACCATAAAACAAGTTGCAACAACTGAATATAACATTGAAGGCTACCCAACCAACAATTGGTTAGCATTGGTATTGAAAACAAAACCCACACAGGCCACGCTGGTACCCGACCCACCAGAAGCTTTAACCAGCAATGCAGGTTGGGACACTATTAAATACCAAAGCTTTTTAAAAGAGGTTTTGCAATCTTTAAAGGAAGCCAACATTCGTAGTTCGTTATTTATTGATAACGATCTAAACAAAATTGAAATGGCAAAAAAGCTGGGCGCAGATCGCATTGAATTATATACTGGCCCTTATGCAGAACAATATAACGCTCACCCAACAGCAGCAATTGAACCTTATCAAAAAGCGGCCATATATGCCAACGAAATTGGGTTGGGTATAAACGCTGGTCACGATTTAAATTTAGAAAATCTAAAATACTTTGCCAAAAACATACCCAATCTTAAAGAAGTTTCTATTGGCCACGCCCTTTGGTGCGATGCCATTTATTTAGGTTTAGAAAATACCATAATGATGTATAGAAGGTTGTTGTAAACTACGAAATTGAATTGATAGCTTTGTTATAACACCACATTTTTAGCTATAAATTTCCTTTATAAAAATCTAAAAAATAAACAGTTTTAATTTTTTTTTTAAAACACCAAAGGAATAACAAACCACATAAACACTATTATAATAAATATGGATAATATATTTAGGTAAATACCCGCTCTTGCCATTTCGTGTACTTTAATATGCCCACTTGCAAAAACGATGGCATTTGGTGGAGTGGCCATGGGCAACATAAAAGCACAACTGGACGCCATAGTAATTGGTATTAATAAATGCAACACCTCTTGCTTTAAACCAATTGCAATACCTGCTATTACTGGTGCAAAAATGGCTACTAATGCCACGTTGCTCATAAGCTCTGTCATAAATAACATAATGGCAATTAATATAGAACCTACTATTACAGCGCTTAGTGTTTTATTGCTTGATACTACTTCGCCAATAAAATTGATTACCCCAGCACCTGACAAACCACTAGCCAAAGCCAGCCCGCCACCAAATAATATTAAAATACCCCAAGGTAGTTTTGTGGTGTCTTTCCATTCTAAAATAAACTCGCCTTTATTAAATTTAAAAGGTATAGTAAACAAAGCAAAAGCAGCTAACATACTTATGCCCGCATCTGATAATTTAATAATGGGCAACCATTCATTAATGTAAGTTCTAAACATCCATAAAAAAATAGTGGCGGCAAAAACGATCAACACTCTTTTTTCGGTAGCTTGTAATTTACCTAAATCGGCTAACTGCTGCTCAATTATTGCTTTGGCTTCTTCTAATTTCCCTAAATTGTTTGGGTATACCAACTTGGTTAAAATAAAATAGATAGTGCCAAGCATTATACCGCTAAAAGGAACACCAATTACCATCCATTTTAAAAAAGAAATGTTGGTTTGGTATTCTTGTTCTATAAAGCCAACCATAACCGTGTTGGGTGGTGTGCCAATTATGGTAGCAATACCACCAACGTTTGCAGCATAAGCGATGCCCAACATTAAGGCGAGGGCAAAATTTTTGTCGTTTTTAGTAAAGCCATCTTCATCATTAATTAATAACACAATTACAGAAAGCGCAATGGGTAACATTACAACTGTTGTTGCGGTGTTGCTTATCCACATACTTAAAAAAGCAGTAGCTAACATAAAACCGAGTATCACTTTGTTGGCACTAGTGCCTGTAAGTTTAACTATGTTTAAAGCAATTCGTTTATGTAAATTTACTTTTTCGAGTGCCAATGCCATTACAAAGCCGCCAAAAAAAAGAAATACTATTGGACTGCCATAGTTGGCAGAAACTGCTTTCATAGACATAATGCCCAACAACGGAAATAGGGTTAATGGAATTAAAGCGGTGACTGATATAGAAACGGCTTCGGTAATCCACCAGGCAATCATCCATAAAGCAACGGCAATTACTTGGTCGGCTTCTGGACTAATAATAGTGAATGGCAAATTGTAGCATATTAAAAATAGTATAGGGCCAATAATAAGGCCTGTTTTTTTAACCATTGCTTTAAAAAATTGACTGTAAAGTAGCGCAAAATATTTAAATACATTTTGCCAAATTTAGGAGAGCCAGATTTGTGCAGTTATTTTTATGATGCAATATCTACACAAAAAGAAAATTCTAAAATTAGAACCAAGCCAATCTTGAGTTGAGAAACGTCAATTTTCAATCCGAGTACTAACCAAGGATAATTTTTTTTTAAATTTAGTGGTGTTCAATCTCCAAACCGAGGGCAGTTACAACGCTGGAGTTGGTGAAATGTCAAACATAATTGTTGTGTTCACCCCCCAAACCGAGGGCAGTTACAACTATAATTTAAAAAATAAACCTTATAAGGTAGTTGTGTTCACCCCCCAAACCGAGGGCAGTTACAACCTATGCGCTGATGGTACTATCCAAGAAATAGTTGTGTTCACCCTCCAAACCGAGGACAGTTACAACTAATGGTAGTTTTTATGGAGTTGATATTTTGTTGTGTTCACCCCCCAAACCGAGGGCAGTTACAACTTTAATGGAAAAATTAACCACTACAGATACGTTGTGTTCACCCTCCAAACCGAGGGCAGTTACAACTTGCTCCGAGTGTGTAACATTAAGACAAGGGTTGTGTTCACCCTCCAAACCGAGGGCAGTTACAACTTATATAAACAATTAAAACAAAACAGATGAGTTGTGTTCACCCTCCAAACCGAGGGCAGTTACAACTACAGTATGAATCAGGAACAGCTCTAAAGTGTTGTGTTCACCCTCCAAACCGAGGGCAGTTACAACTTGTTTTTGGCTCAGTACCGATGCGAGTACGTTGTGTTCACCCTCCAAACCGAGGGCAGTTACAACCTATAACAACTTAATGTATTGATTGTAACTTACTTATCTTTAGTTTGTGCTTAAAAAAGCAGCTTCATTTTATTATTTCGGCTTTAAAGGTATCAAA
>Ga0209303_1001209_pt1 | contig 16771 bp, 14 predicted proteins | sample SidtaG_3_FD_187449 | JGI IMG/M metagenome (GOLD analysis project Ga0209303, IMG submission 187449) | Marine algal microbial communities from Sidmouth, United Kingdom - Sidmouth_Asex1 metaG (SPAdes) (version 2) | ecosystem: Host-associated > Algae > Red algae > Unclassified | place: Sidmouth... | reverse complement strand
TTCTTTTTCCGCTATTTTTACCTACAAAAATCCTTACGTAGCGTAGGCTATGTGCGGTTTTTGTAAGAAAAAATATCGAAAAAATAATCACGTCAAAATTGTAAGCCTATTTTTGTCCCACTACTTATTCAGAATAACACAACTTGTGTTGTAGTCGATAGTCGATAGTCGATAGGCTAACGTGAAACACGCTCACGTTTGTCTATAGGTCTATGGACTATCGACTTTTTACTATCATCTATAGACTAGACTTTATTCCAAAATAATTTCTTTCACTAAGCCTATTTTTGTCCCACTACTTATTTTAAAAAATAATAGCATTGAATTTGCTTTTTCTCGATTTTAAAAATAACTTTGCGATGCAAAGTTCTTTGAGATAACTGGTTTTTAGCAAAAAGCCAAATCTAAATATGCCTTTTAGCATATATTTCATTTTCGATAAAACTACGGTAAACCAATACTTATCCTTATATTTGCAGCCTTAAAATTGGGGGCATGACCTGTCCCTTTCCATATTTTTTGCGTCTAATCTGCGTGAGCGTAATTTTACGCACAAAATTGATTTACTGAAGTAAATAATCAAATAGAATTAAATTAAGTTCTGTCTAAATATAAGTAGTTGGTAATCAATTTTTTATATTAAATTTACTTAATCGTATTCTTAAATTTAAACTGAATATGAATATTGCCGTAGTTGGAACCGGCTATGTAGGACTCGTTACAGGCACCTGCTTTGCAGAAACCGGCAACAACGTGATATGCGTTGATATTGACGAAGCAAAAGTCAAGAAAATGCAGTCGGGTATCGTACCCATATATGAGCCGGGGCTCAACCTACTATTTGACCGAAATACCCGTCAGGGAAGATTAAAATTTACGACCGACCTTGCCGAAGCCATAAAAGATGCCCAGATTATTTTTCTGGCACTTCCCACTCCTCCCGGCGAAGATGGCTCTGCCGACCTCTCCTACGTACTTGGTGTAGCTCGCCAATTGAGCGTACTTATTCAGGACTACAAAGTTATCGTTGATAAAAGCACCGTTCCCGTAGGAACTGCCGAACGTGTACATGCCGAACTCGCCGCAGGACTTGACCAATCATTATTTGATGTCGTTTCCAATCCCGAATTTTTGCGTGAAGGCGTTGCAGTAGATGATTTTATGAAGCCCGACCGCGTGGTCATCGGTACGAGTTCTGACAAGGCAAAAAAAGTGATGGAACGCCTCTACGAACCATTCGTCAGACAAGGAAATCCCGTGATTTTTATGGACGAACGCTCCGCCGAACTCACCAAATACGCCGCTAATTCTTATCTCGCTACGCGAATTTCTTTTATGAATGAAATCGCGAACCTCTGTGAAAAAGTTGGCGCAGACGTGAGCATGGTGCGCAAGGGCATGGGTAGCGACAATCGTATCGGCAAACGCTTTCTTTTTCCCGGCGTAGGCTACGGTGGCAGCTGCTTTCCGAAAGATGTGCAGGCACTCGCCAAAACCGCCGAAGGGAATGATTATGACTTCAAAATACTCAACTCCGTGATGCGTGTCAATCGCATCCAAAAGAGTATTTTGGTCGAAAAAATTAAAAAATATTTTGGTGAAGATTTGACAGGCAAAACCATCGGTATATGGGGACTCGCCTTCAAGCCGAATACGGACGACATCCGCGAAGCACCCGCTCTATACATCATTGAGGAATTGCTCGAAGCAGGCGCGAAAGTCAAAGCATTTGACCCCGAAGCTATGGAAAATGTAGCCCTCGAATTTGGAGAAAAAATCAACTTGGTAGCATCCCAATACGAAGCCATCGAACATGTAGATGCACTTGCTATCATCACCGAATGGAGCGTATTCCGCACCCCCGATTTTGCGAAAATGAACAGTCATTTGGCAGACAACAAAGTCATATTTGACGGACGAAACCTGTACAGTGTAGAACAAATGCGCGAGCATGGATTCCATTACGAAAGCATTGGTAGAGAGATTGTTAACGTAGAAAAAGAGGTGAAGATATGAAAAAAGTACTCATAACCGGTGCAGCAGGATTTTTAGGCTCGCATTTGTGTGATAGATTCATCGCCGAAGGCTTTCAGGTCATCGGAATGGACAACATGATAACAGGAAATTTGGAGAATATCGAACACCTGTTTGCCAACGAAAATTTTGTGTTTTATCACCACGATGTCTCCAAATTCGTCCACGTTCCCGGCGAATTGCATTACATCTTGCACTTTGCATCTCCGGCGAGTCCGATTGATTACCTCCAAATGCCGATTCAGACCATGAAAGTCGGCTCGCTTGGCACACACAATCTACTGGGCTTGGCAAAAGCTAAAAACGCGAGAATCCTTGTCGCTTCTACTTCCGAAGTATATGGCGACCCGGAAGTACACCCACAAACGGAAGAATATTGGGGCAATGTGAACCCAATCGGTCCGCGTGGCGTATACGATGAAGCCAAACGTTTTCAAGAAGCCCTCACAATGGCTTATCACAACGTACACGGCTTGGAGACACGCATCATCCGAATTTTCAACACCTACGGTCCGCGTATGCGTACCAATGACGGACGCGCATTGCCGGCATTTCTTTCACAAGCCATTAATGGCGAGGCACTTACAGTGTTTGGAGATGGCTCACAAACGCGCTCGTTTTGCTATGTTGATGATCTCGTAGAAGGCATCTACCGACTCTTGATGAGTGATTATCATTTGCCTGTCAATATTGGTAATCCGGACGAAATTACGATAAAAGAATTTGCAGAGGAAATCATAGACCTCGTAAAAGATAAAGAACTGAAAATCATATACAAAGACCTCCCGAAAGATGACCCAAAAAAACGCAGACCCGACACCACAAAAGCAAAAAACATACTCGGTTGGGAAGCCAAAGTAGATAGAAAAGAAGGGTTGAGAAGAACTTACGAATACTTTAAAAAGACACTCAAATAAGGGAAGAGGAAGAAAATAATCTACCCCAAATGAAGAAGTTATTTTTTTTATATGTTTGGCTAAATTTGACGCGCATAGCCGAGCTACGTAAGTGAAAGAAATTAAATAAATTGTTCCATTATGCGCCGTAAATTTTTCTTCTAAGGTTCTGCTGAAATAAGGATATTTTTAAATTATTTTATAATAAAAAATATTTATAAATAATTCATTTTTAATAATAAATAAATTACAAAATAATTTTAATTAATTAAAAAATGGCTATATTTCAGTGCGACCTTAGAAGGGAAAAGAACAAGCATAACGGGGCAAGTTATTTATTTTCTTTCACTAAGGAAGATTTAGTAAAACATATAAGAAAAAGAACAATTCAGACGGGTAGATTATTTTTTTCGTCTTCCCTTAGTTTAAGATTAAGTTTATCCCGTATAGTTATCGGGACAATTTAAAATGGACGTTTGCCAAAGGCAAATGCTATTTTAAGTTATTATTTATTCGTTACTAAACTTAATTTTAGTCTTCAACTTAAACTTATTCATGAAAATACTTATCACCGGTGCTGCCGGATTCATTGGATCGCATGTCGTCAGATTATTTGTTAATAAATATCCTGATTATCAAATAGTTAATTTAGATAAATTGACTTATGCAGGTAATCTGAACAACCTCAAAGACATCGAAAATGCTCCGAATTATAGCTTTATCAAAGGAGACATTGTAGATACGGACTTTGTGATGGAATTGTTTGAAAAGAATGATTTCGACGGCGTGATTCATCTTGCGGCAGAAACGCATGTGGATCGTTCTATCACCGAACCCTTGAATTTTTTGAAAACGAATGTATTGGGTACGTTTAATTTGCTACATGCTGCGAAAGTACATTGGACAGAAAAAGCAGAGGGCAAACGTTTTTACCATGTTTCTACAGATGAAGTGTATGGCGCATTGCGACTCGGTGAAGATACATTTTTTAGAGAAGATACACCTTACGACCCACGCTCGCCTTATTCGGCAGCGAAAGCCAGTTCAGACCATTTTGTACGTGCTTATCAGCATACCTACGGCTTGCCGATAGTGATTTCAAATTGTTCTAATAATTATGGTTCGTACCAATTCCCCGAAAAATTAATCCCATTATTTATCAATAATATTAAACAAGAAAAACCGCTACCCGTATATGGTGATGGTTTGTACACCCGCGATTGGCTTTGGGTAAAAGACCATGCCGAAGCGATTGATACGGTTTTTCATAATGGAAAAAATGGCGAAACCTATAATATAGGTGGACATAATGAGTGGACAAATATCGACCTTGTACACCTATTGTGCGATATGATGGATGAAGAATTGGGACGCGAAGTAGGCTCGGCAAGGAAATTGATTATTACCGTGAAAGATCGCCCCGGACATGACCGCCGTTATGCGATTGATGCCTCAAAAATAGAGCGCGAACTCGGTTGGACACCTTCAATTGACTTTGAAAACGGACTCCGAAAAACCGTAAAATGGTATCTTAACAACCAAGATTGGTTGGATAATATCACTTCTGGTGATTATAAAGACTATTACAAAAAACAATATTCGTAATTCGTTAGATTCGTTTATTCGTAATTCGTGGATTAGTTTTATTTTGCAAAGCAAAATACCTGCATGAATCTATCGAATAACGAATAACGAATAAACGGATAACAAGTAAACGAACTAACAAATAATGAGAAAGATATTTTTTATTCTTCTGGCATCCCTCTGGATGTGCACGACCGGTTATGCACAAGTGCCTGACGCAGTGTTGGAACAGGTGCAGGATATGGGACTAGACCAATCAGTAATCCAAGATAAACTGGATAGCGGTGAAATTTCGAGTGGTGAATTGATTCAAGCTATTGATGATAATAAACTCAATGTAGAAGGGCGAACAGAAACTATCGACCCTGCCAAAGAGCAAGCCAAAGAAATTGCAGATAAAAAAGCGAAAGAAGAAGCCGAAGAAAAACAAGATATTTTGGATGCAGCCGAACAACTTGTAGAGGAGGAAGCAGTTAAAGAAGAAATCGGAATAGTAGACGATGAAGAAGAAGTCATCGTGGTACAAGAGCAAGAAGAGGATACCTATGGTAAAGGAATTTTTAGAAATAAAACCCTTACGCTGCTCAACCAATTAGAGGATTTTCAAGCACCGGACAGCTATATCGTAGGTATCGGCGATGAATTCGCCATTTCGATATGGGGAGAAACAGAGTATAGCGGAGAGTTTGAGATAAATGATGAGGGCTACATCAAGCCGCCTCGAATGTCGCGCATCTATCTCAAGGGACTCACACACAAGGCTGCGGTTTCTTTGATAAGAGAAAATTTTGCGAATCAGTATAACATCAAAAAATCACAAATGGAAATAGTACTCAACTACTCGCGCCTCATTACTGTGGGTATTTATGGGGAGGTTTTCCAACCGGGAAGTTACAAAATGTCTGCCCTCAATACGGCTTTCAATGCCCTTACCGCAGCAGGTGGTCCCAATGAAAATGGTACAGTCAGAAATATCACCGTTCGCCGTTCGGGAGAGCCGGATAGAGTATTGGATGTATATAAATATCTCGCTAATCCATCGGTTATCGACGAATTTTATCTGAGAGATAATGACATTATACACGTCCCAACAGCAGGCAAATTGGTACGCCTCAACGGTGCTATCAAACGCCCTGCACGATACGAAATGCAGCCTGACGAAGGCTTGGTAAATGCCATCGACTATGCCGGTGGGTTTGGAGCGAGAGCTTATAAAAGCAATATTCAGATAGAACGCTACGGCGACGATGAGAAGGTATTGGTCGATGTAGATTTCAAAGACCTGCTTGCCAGCGGGGGCGATAAAGAACTCGTAACAGGCGACCAAGTTCAGATATATACTATCGAGAAAGAATACGAAAACTTTGTGAAGGTAGAAGGAGAGGTCGAAATCGCAGGAGATTACGAACTTATACAAGGTACAAGAGTAAGCGATATTATCAAAAAAGCAGGAATTAAAGACAATTCATTGACCGAAACAGCTTACATCGTAAGAAGGGATGATGATTTGTCAAAAAAATATATTTCAATTGATATAAATAACATCTTAAGTAATCCTGCTTCGCAGGAAAATATCGAACTCGAGCCATTTGACGTGATTACGATTGCCGCCAAATCAGATTTTGACGACAGTTACGACTACTTTGTAGAGGGACACGTTCGCAATCCGGGCAAATTCAGATACGATGACAACCTCAAGGTAAAAGATGCCATATTTTTTGCAAGAGGAACAATGAAAGATGCAGCTCGCTACGCTTATATTCAGCGTGTGGATGGCAATGACAAAAGAAAATGGTTGCGTATAGACATTCAGGAAGCCAATAGTAACCCAACATCCGCTGCCAATAAAAAACTATTGCCCAATGATGTACTCGTTATATTTCCAAAAGATAGATTTGAAGACAAAGATGTTCGTGTAGAAATTAGTGGGGCGGTACGCGTACCAGGAGATTTCGCATATAGCCCAAACATGACGCTTTCTGACATCGTCTATCTTGCAGGAGGATTGCGCGAAGAAGCCGCCGAAGGGCGCATTGAAATATCACGTATCGAAATTAATGAAGACAAGAAAACTGCCGTCAGTATCGCTACGGTAAGAGTCGATAGAAGACTCATACTCGAAGGCGAACAAGGTGAGTTCAAAATAAAACCTTACGACCAAATATTTGTACGCAACGCACCCGAATTTGAGTTGCAACAAAATATCTCACTCGATGGTGAAGTGGCTTATCCCGGAGAATATACGTTGACAGACAAACAAGAAACCCTACTCAGTGTCATCCAAAGAGCAGGAGGACTCACAGATGCCGCTTACCCTAGAGGGGCTACACTCATTCGAATGGAAGACAGCCTCGGACGTGTTATTCTTGATTTGGACAAAGCCATCAAAAGCCCCAACTCACACTTCAACTATGTACTCAAAGCTGGCGATATGATTAATATCCCAAAACACAAAGACCTCGTATCCGTCATGGGTGCCATTCGTTATCCCCAAATTGATACATTAGGAAAAATCAGTGCGCCACACCACAAAGGACGTCGCGCCAAATTTTACGTCAATAAATACGGTACAGGAGTAGACAGAAGGGTAAAAAACGGACGAAAAAACCTAATCACCGTAGTCAATCCCAACGGCTATGTAGAAAAAACCAAAAACTATGGTCTATTCAGAATCTACCCAAAAGTAGATGCGGGTGCAGTCATCAATGTTGACCGCAAGGAAAGGAAAAAAGAAAAAACAGATGAAGAAGGCAGGAGCGAACGCCGGAGAGAATGGTCCGAAGTACTTGCTACCATAGTCGGACAAGCTACATCTGTACTGACCTTATTACTATTGGCAGATAGAACTTTTGCACAATAATAAGGGAAGAGGAAGAAAATAATCTACCCTAAATGAAGAAGTTACTTTTTTTATATGTTTGGCTAAGTGAAAGAAGCCATATAGCTGACGAAGTTATTTTTTTCGTCTTCTCTAAGTAGTTTTACAAATATAATTTTCAACTCATATCATGAGAGAACAATACATTGACGAAGAAGTTATCACAATAGGTCAAATCATTCGTGTCTTCAAAAGTTATTTCCTCTTCTTCGTGAAGAAATGGTGGCTGGTGTTATTAGTTGCGCTCTCCTTGGCAATATATAGAGCTTACACCGTCTATACGACCCCGGCGATATTCAATGCTGGACTTACATTTACCCTATATGAAGAAAGTTCAGGCGGTGGCGGCGGTGGCGGACTCTCAGGCTTGATAGGACAATTTGGTTTGCAAGGACTCGACAATGTCGATTTTGACCGTATCGTCGAATTTATGGAAACCCGTAAGATTATGGGGATGGCAATGTTCCAAAAAGTAACTATAAATGGTCTGGAAGATTATTATGCCAACCACTACCTTCGCGAACTTAGGCTATACGAAAATTGGGAAGAAAAAGAAGCGGTCAAATTCATTGACTTTTGGTTCACGCATGGCGATGTCGAAAACTTCAAACCCACTGAAAACATCGTTCTCAACGTCATCTGGAATCGAATGAAAAACAAACACCTCAAAACAGAAATTAGAGGTTCGGGTATCATAGAAATGAGAATGTCCACCGAATCACAAGCCTTCTCCATCGAATTTATTAAAACGCTTTACAAAGAATTAGCTTTTTTCTACAAAGAAAAACTCAACGAAAAAAACCAAACCAACACGCAGCAAATGGAATATCGCAAAGACTCCATTGCAGCCGAACTCAAGGTAGCAGAATCACGTTACGCCAAATTTCAAGACGCCAATAAAAACCTCATCTCTGCGCGAGCTTTGATAGAAGACATCCGCCTTCGAAGGAGCGTAGAAGTCCTCAACGCCATCTACCTCGAATTGGTACGAAGCGTAGAAGTCTTGAATTTTACCTTAAAAAGAGAAACCCCCTATCTAGTCTCCATTGACGAACCAGTGTATCCGCTCGGTCACAGAAAACCCAACATTATATTTGAAGGAATAAAATATGCTATTGGAGGTATCTTCCTGACACTCTTGATTTTAACGATAATTAAATTTATTAGAGATGCCGTCGAAGCCGATAGAAAACGTGACGAAGACATCGAACAACTAAGACAAAAACGAGCATACGAAAAGCAACCCAATTCCGCTCTGGTCTAAATAAGAAATTGGGGAAATAGGGAATTGGGCTGACGATAATATAATTTGGTGTTTATCATTTCAGGTGGTCGTGCCACAGGCGTGTCGTCAGCCGAATACCTTTGTAGGTAACTAAAAATTGCCAAATTACTCAAAAACACTTTATAAAAACCTTCGTCTGCCGACTAAAACCACCTAATTTCATAAAAAACCATCGTTTTTACGAGGCATAAAGAAGGTAAACTTATTAGTGAAACATATAAGAAAAAGAACAATTCAGACGGGTAGATTATTTTTTTCGTCTTCCCTAAACCTATTAGCTCATGTAGGAAATCCGGGGGAGCGTGTAAAAACTCGTACCAGCTGTCTTTAGCTCTGATAGCTATCGGAGACGACCGCAAAGGAGCATTCACGTCGGCACGAATAACGCGAGTTAAAGGTTTTTCAAACCTTTTTTCCGATAGCTATCGGAACTAAAGACAGCCGCTACTATGCCGTTTTCTGTTTGTATATCCCTTTGAATGACTGACAAACTCTTTTTCATCTTCCCACAATATTTAAGCATTATCGCATTGTAGCATTATCGCATTGTAGCATTGTAGCATTATCGCATTATCGCATTGTAGCATTATCGCATTGTAGCATTATAATTAGGGCGTATCCCTCTCCTTATCAGTCGAGGGTCGGGCTATCCGGCACTCTCTCCACTCTGTTCCGTTCAAACAACACCTCCTATCCCTTACGCAGGAAACGAGCAATCATGGGATTTGTCAAAGAACCCCAATTCCCCAACATTTCTACTAAAAAACAAAAAAAGCAATGCACGCATTGAAAAATACAATGCGTGCATTGCTTTTCTCAATAAACTTTCCTAATTTCGCAATTAGAAATTTTGGTTCTTTGACAACTTTTGCAAAAAAGCCCCTCCCTTCCTCCAACGTGGTTTTAACCCATTGTCGTTCAGCTATTTATTGCAATGGGCTAAAGCCGCATTGGAGGAAAATGCAAAAATTGTCAAAGAACCCCAATTCCCCAATATTTCTACTAAAAAACAAAAAAAGCAATGCACGCATTGAAAAATACAATGCGTGCATTGCTTTTCTCAATAAACTTTCCTAATTTCGCAATTAGAAATTTTGGTTCTTTGACAACTTTTGCAAAAAAGCCCCTCCCTTCCTCCAACGTGGTTTTAACCCATTGTCGTTCAGCTATTTATTGCAATGGGCTAAAGCCGCATTGGAGGAAAATGCAAAAATTGTCAAAGAACCCCAATTCCCCAATATTTCTACTAAAAAACAAAAAAAGCAATGCACGCATTGAAAAATACAATGCGTGCATTGCTTTTCTCAATAAACTTTCCTAATTTCGCAATTAGAAATTTTGGTTCTTTGACAACTTTTGTAAAAAAGCCCCTCCCTTACTCCAATGTGGTTTTAACCCATTGTCGTTCAGCTGTTTATTGCAATGGGCTAAAGCCACATTGGAGGAAAATGCAAAAATTGTCAAAGAACCGAAATTTTAAACAAAATAAATGTAAATGCTCAATGCATGAACCATTTTTGATGGGGTGATACTTGATTCATTCATTCAAAATTCATTCACTCAAAATTCATTCATTCAAAATTAAAGATGGAGTTACAACAAAAAATACTTAACGGTGGAGAATTTCTCATTGCTGAAACGGCAGCAGAAACCGTATTTATCCCCGAACAATTCAACGAAGAACAACGCATGGTAGCGGACATGGCAAAAGATTTCATTGTCCAAAAAGTCCGCCCCGCAGATGACAAACTCGAAAATCACGACCTCAAGCTACTTGCGCAGCTGCTCGAAGAAGCCGGACAACTCGGTTTACTCGGCGTAGCATTTCCCGAAGAATACGGTGGCTCGGCGCAAGACTTTCTCACCAACATGCTCCTCACCGAAACCATGTCGCACGGCTTATCCTTTGCCCTCACACACGGCGCACACACAGGTATAGGCATGTTGCCCATACTCTACTTTGGCAACAAGGCACAAAAAGCAAAATACCTGCCCGACCTCATTTCCGGCGTCAAAAAAGCCGCCTACTGCCTCACCGAACCCGGTTCGGGTTCAGATGCACTCGCCGCCAAAACAAAAGCCACCCTTTCCGATGACGGCAAACACTACCTCATCAACGGTCAGAAAATGTGGATTACCAACGGCGGTATAGCAGATGTTTTCGTCGTATTCGCACAAATTGACGGCGACAAATTCACCGGATTCATCGTAGAAGCAGCACTCGAAGGCGTATCGCGTGGCGCAGAAGAACGCAAGCTTGGCGTAAAGGGATCTTCTACCTGCCAGATATTTTTTGAAAACGTAAAAATACCCACAGAAAATATATTGGGCGACATCGGCAAAGGACACCGTATCGCCTTCAATATTCTCAACATCGGGCGTATCAAACTCGGCGCAGGCGCACTCGGCGGCGCAAAACTCGCCATCGAATACTCCATCAAATACGCCAACGAACGCCACCAATTCAAACAACCTATTAGCAATTTTGGTGCAATAAAACACAAATTGGCAGAGCAAGCCATCCGCATCTATGCTGCCGAATCAGCCGTATATCGTGCCAGCAGCGACATTCAGGAAACCGAAGATAAGCTCCTTTCCAACGGAAAATCACACAGTGAAGCCCTACTCGGTGCAGCCGAAGAATACGCCGTAGAATGTGCCTTGCTCAAAGTCGCTGGCTCTGAAGTCTTGGACTACGTAGTCGATGAAGGCTTGCAAATTTACGGCGGCATGGGCTACTCCGAAGAGGCACCTATGGCGCGTGCCTACCGCGACGCACGTATCAACCGCATCTTTGAAGGCACCAACGAAATCAACCGTATGCTCTCCGTCGATATACTCCTAAAGCGCGTCATGAAAGGTCAATTAGACATTATGACGCCCGCTATGGCAGTACAACAAGAGTTGATGTCACCGCCTTCGGCAAATGGACACAGTGCAAATGGTTCTATATTTACCAACGAAAAATACGCCGTAAAAGACCTCAAAAAAGCTTTCCTGATGACCGCAGGAGCGACCGTACAAAAACTCATGCAATCGCTCAAAGACGAGCAAGAAATCCTCATGTACCTTGCCGATATGATGATTGACATCTATGTAGCCGAATCCGTCATTTTGCGTGTCGAAAAACTCATCCAACTACGCGGACAAGCAGCGTGTAGCGCACAAATCGACATGGCGAAAGTCTATATAGGCGATGCCAACGAGCGCATCGCACTCAACGCCCGCAACTGCATCCGTTCATGGGCAGAAGGCGATGAAAAAATGATGCTCATCAAAGGTTTGCGTCGATTCACGAAATACGAAGGCATCAATGCAAAAGCAGCACGCCGCCGTATTGCACAAGCATTGATAGAAGCAGATGATTATTGTTTTTAAAATAGTCCGCAGACGGCAGTCTACAGTCCAACGTGAAATAACTCGCGTTGTTACGGACACATTAGAATTATAAAAAAAATAGAATCAATTATTTTGAAAAAAAGTGTGGATAGCTTGCTATCCGCACTTTTTTGTTTGGGATTTACAGCACTTAATGACGGAGCTTTTCATTATCTTCGATAAAAAATTAATCATTATACATTAACCGTCAATCATTATAAAATGCAGTAAGTAGTGGGACAAAAATAGGCTTACAATTTTGACGTGATTATTTTTTCGATATTTTTTCTTACAAAAACCGCACATAGCCTACGCTACGTAAGGATTTTTGTAGGTAAAAATAGCGGAAAAAGAAACCGTCAAAAAGTAAGGATATTTTTGTCCCACTACTTATATCATCAAAATCATTCTTTCTGCCGTACTGATTGTACTTAGGGAAGAGAAAGAAAATAATCTACCCCAAATGAAGCCGTTATTTATTTTCTTTCACTAAGGAAAATTTAGTGAAACATATAAGAAAAAGAACAATTCAGACGGGTAGATTATTTTTTTCGTCTTCCCTAAATTAAAACATTAACTTTTCTTCAAAACAAAATTTTTCCTATATTGGGGGGGGGCAAATTTTTCTTTCACCAAACATGCAAAAATGAAAAACCTAATCACGACTTCACGAGGAATATTCAACGTTCGGACCTATGGAAATCCGAGTAATCCGCCTTTGGTCTTGCTGCATGGTTGGCCCCAGACGAGTTATTGTTGGCATCATGTTGCGCCGCACTTGAAGGACTTTTATTTGCTCGCACCAGACTTGCGCGGTATGGGCGATAGCAATCGAGAATTGGATATTAAGGGCTACGCAAAAAATAAAATGGGAAAGGATATTTTTGCGATTATGGATGAATTGGGCATCAAAAAGTTTTATTTAGGCGGACACGATTGGGGAGGCGCGATAGTGCAGGAGATGGCGTTTTTGCATCCTAAAAGAATAAAAAAACTAATTATTATTAATATGATAATTATTAATAATAAAAAAGGACAAAAAAAGGCGGCAGAAGTATTGGTGAAACATCTTTTTCGCTCGTCGTGGTATCAATTTTTTATGAGTATCAAAGATTTTCCAGAGGCATTATTGAGTGGAAAAGAAGATGTTTGGGTGCGATTTTTTAGTAGAGGTATCAGCAATCCCATTCCTGAAGACGCTATTGAAGAGTATGTTAGGTGTTATAAAATTCCAAATACGATAACTACCGCAGCCAATATTTATAGAACTATTTCGCAGGATAGAGCAAGGTGGAAAAAGTATGAAAGCAAAAAAATAAACATCCCCACCAAAATAATACATGGCGTTCTTGATCCTGTTATCATAAAAGAATATATCGAAAGGGCAGAGGATTGTTTTTCGGAATTGGAAATATGCCGCTTGAAAGGCGGTCATTTTATAGCAGACGAACAACCGGAACAGGTTGGAAATGAGATAAGTAAGTATCTGGCGTGACTCGTTTATTCGTTATTCGTTATTCGTTATTCGTTAAGTCGTTATTCGTTAAGTCGTTATTCGTTATCTGTTATCCATTATACATTATAAAAAAATATGAATAAAAAATATTTTAAGCAAGTAAACCCTTTCGTCGTACCCACTACCGACGGGAAATCCATCAAAGAACACTTCGGATTGGCAAGCACGCAGGAGGACAAATACAGCCTTGCACACATGATTGCGCCGCCCGGTTGGTCAGAACCATATCAGACGCCACAGTTCGATGAAATTACTTTTGTCATCAAGGGCAGGAAGAAAATAATAATTGATGATTACGAAGAAATCACGCTTCACGCAGGCGAATCTATCCTTATCAAAAAAGGCTGTCGGGTGCAATATTCCAATCCGTTTAGGAACGAGGCATAAATAAATTAAGTTTTTTGACGCCGTTATTTTTTTCTTTTTCGAGGCATGAAAACCGCGCATAGCCAAGCTACGCAAGGATTTTCATAACGAAGAAAAAGGAGAAAAGAACAAGTCAAAATCTGAATTTATTTTTGCGTCGTTCCTAAACGAGGAGACGGAGTATATTTCGATGTGTGTGCCTGCCTTTTCGATGGATAGAGTGCATCGGGAGGAGTAGGTAGCTCAATCTTTTTGGAACAACATTTGCCCCACCAAAAAAACAATAGTCTTATCTAATCAGAGTGCAATGTCATGGATTTTGAGCGCAACGAACTCGCTAAGCCATAACTCGCAACTCGTCAACTCAAATCATGCTTCGAATACTTCTTTTCCTATTTTGCATTACTCCGATAATTAGCCAAGCACAAGGCGGCATCATTGCTCGTCAATTTTTCAATCCCGGCGTCAAGGTCAGCGGCGAGGCGACGTATGAAGGTTTATTGGAAGGCGATTTGACCAATGAGTTAGGATTTTACACGACCAAAGTGCAGCTCAATATCCCGATAAAAAGCAAATTCGGCATCAAAGTCAAGCCCAAAGAACTCCTCAAACTCGAGAACCTATGGGAACTCCGCAAGTTTGCCAACTGGAAAACCTACCCCAGAGTTTTTGGTAAACTTTTCGTGCCAAATGCTCATCAGATGTTTTGGAATTTCAACACCCAATACACCGTCATGTACGGCAACGAGTACTATCCGATAGACGATAAAGGCGTTTCTTTAAATCATTTTTCGGGGCTTATACGTGTGAGTACGGGTGTTACGGGCTTGCATTATCTCAAAAAAATGCAAGTGGCGTTTTACTCTGCCGATGTTGGTTTTATGGAAGATGGACAGTCTATTTCGCGCCTACATCCCAACGTCACACTCATGGGCGGATACGCAAAAATCAAAAATCCGTTCGTCTATTACTTCTCCGGAATGTACCTCAATTACAATAGCGGCAGACTCCTCTCGATTCCTTTTGTTGGAGTAGATTTGCGTGTTGCCAACAAAGCGCGACTCAATATCACGCTCCCCCTCCAAGCCAAAATGAGCTTCAAAGTCAATAAAGAAAAACGCTACGCCTTGCTCGTTCAATATGCAGGTTTGGTGTCGGGTTTTACACCGAAAGACCGACATCTGCAGGAGATAACACGCCACAATTTCACCTATACCTACGTCAAAACAACGGGTATTTTAGAAAGAAAAATCAGCAAAAATTTAAAGTTATTTATGGAAGCAGGTTGGGCAAGTATGCGTAACTTCAATGAGTACGAAAGCAACACAGGCGGCTTGTTTCGCAAGCCGGATAAAGTGACCAAACTGGCAGCGTCGCCCTATGCTTACATTGCGATTTATCATACTTTTGGTCGGTCTTTATTTAATTCGAGCGTGGGGAATTTGTTGAATTTATAACGTAACATAGACATTCCTGTCTGCGCTTCGTATGTGCGACACAGACAGGAATGTCGGTGTTACGATTAGAAATAAACAGGGTGAAACTTCAGCTTCCCCAATGAATTTACTTCCAAAGCAGGTGCAGGAATTTTAATAATATTCAAAATCCCAAACAATATTTTTAGTCCTTTTGACTTGGTAGGAATGCGGGTAAAATCCACATCAGGCGCGAGCAAAAACTGTCGATAACGCGGGTAGAGTTCATCCGAAAGTCGGTAATTATTCTCTCCGACGCTCCAGCCATTTCCAAAACCACCATACACATTTTCTGCACTATACCCAACCGCGAGGTTGAGCCATTTTGGAAATTTATGGTCTTCCTTTCGGATAAATGCCGAGATATTTCCCGATACCCATATTGTTAGTCCATTATAATCCTTCAAGGCAATTTCAGCAAGGCTCGTACCATATAAAGCGTCGGCACGCTCACGTATTGTCGTGGTTGCCATAGAGTTATTTGCTTGAATGGGGGTGGTGCTATACTTAGGTTTGTGCGCCGAAAACTTCACACTAATGCGCTGTTCTTCCCACAATAATTCTTGTCCGAGAAAGGTCATCGCTCCTGCGGTATTAAAGACAATATCCCATGCCGATGCGCCCCATTTCTCCGAAAAACCATCCAACACTTCTATGCCGCCCTGAAAAACGAAACCGCCAATCGCGCCCATGTACGCTGCTTTCCGTTCCTTCACGCCCGTCCAACGATAAAGCGAACTCGTCCACTTACTTTCAAAATAAGTAGAGAAAAAATGCCCGGCTTTATCCATATCCTCCCATTCGCCCATATCATTAAAAAAATGAAAACTTGAACGTTCATAGCCCTTATACCACGCCACATTCAACAGTGCCATCGTCCCCGTATAACCCGCCGCAATTGAACCATTTAATGCCCAAAATCGCGCCTTATTTAGCGTGTCAGGTATTTCAAAAAAATGTAATTTATCTTGTCGCTGCGCGAATGAACTAAGCGCGAAAAAGGTAAGTAGAATAATGAATGATGAACGATGAATGATGAATTTGAAAAGCGAAACTCGCCTTGCATTTTCAAAATGCAAGGCGAGTTTCGCGGCAGATTTTTGAATACTTTCCGGGTGAAAATTGTTTTTTGTTTTAATAAAATAACTCATTGGTTTATAATTATTTGAGTGTGTAAAACATTAGGGGCAATCATACACAAAAGGTGCAGTGTACCGACCCCGTTTGTAGTAAGGGAAGACGAAAAAAATAATCTACCCGTCTGAATTGTTCTTTTTCTTATATGTTTCACTAAATCTTCCTTACGTAGCTCGGCTATGCGCGTCAAATTTAGCCAAACATATAAAAAAAATAACTTCT
>Ga0209303_1001204_pt1 | contig 16832 bp, 11 predicted proteins | sample SidtaG_3_FD_187449 | JGI IMG/M metagenome (GOLD analysis project Ga0209303, IMG submission 187449) | Marine algal microbial communities from Sidmouth, United Kingdom - Sidmouth_Asex1 metaG (SPAdes) (version 2) | ecosystem: Host-associated > Algae > Red algae > Unclassified | place: Sidmouth... | reverse complement strand
ACGGACGCGTCGACCCGACCGAGCGCGGTGTCCTGGGCGATGTTGCTCTCGTAGGTCTTGATGTCGATCTGGTCCGCATAGGGCAACGCCTGCAGCAGCTGCTCGAAGTTGGAGCCGAGGTTCACCGCGACGGTCTTGCCCTGCAGATCCTCCGGACCGTCGATCTCGCCTTGCCCGCCGGCCTTCACCACCACCTGCGCACCGTCGTACACGTACGGCTGCGTGAAGGCGAACTTCGCCTCGCGCTCCGGCGTGATGGTGATCTGGTTGGCGATCGTGTCGATGCGCCCCGTCTCCAGGGCACCGACCAGGCCCGAGAAGGACATCGTCTCGAACGCGATGTCCAGCCCGGCCCGCTCGCCGACCGCGTTCATCACGTCGACCTCGAAGCCCTGCAGCTCGTCCTGCACCACGAAGGTGAACGGAAAGTAGCCGCCGGACATGCCGACCCTGAGCGTCTGCCCGTCCTGGGCGTGGACACCGGTGGACAAGGCGGCAGCCAGGGTGGCAGCCAGCGCGATGGATCTCAGCATGAAGCTCTCCTTTCGACGGCCGTGTCCGTCGACGCATCGCGGGGAAGCGCATCGGGCACGGGGGTCGTGATCCTAGCGGCTCGACACGGAGCCGTGCCCGGTGCGCCGGAGGTGCGAAAACATTGCGCGACCCGGCTCGCCGTTCGCCTCGCCGTTCGCCTTATGGCGGGGGCGCCGGCACGAGCGCCGTCCGCGCATGCTCGCAATCACGGCACAACGGGCAGCGCTCGCAGGCCGGCCGGCGGTAATGACAGACCTTCTGCCCCAGCTTGAACCAGAGGATGTGGAAGTTGAGGATCTCGGGTGCGTCCTGCGGCAGCATCGCCAGCAGCAGATCGTGCGCCTTCGCCTCGCTGATCTTCGGCCCGATGATGCCGACCCGTCCGGTGCTGCGGTGCACGTGGGTATCGACCGGCAGGACCGGGCGGCGCATGCTGAACAGCTGCACGAAGGTGATCGTCTTCGGTCCCACGCCGGGCAAGGCGCGCAGGTAGGCGCTGGCCTCGGCGATGCTCAGCTCGTGCAGGTGATCAAGCGTTGCGCTGCCGTGCCGTTCGATGATGCCCTGCAGCACCGCCTTGATGCGCGGCGCCTTGACCTCCGGGTAGCGGGAGGTACGAATCTGGACGGCGATGTCGTCGACGTCCGCCTCGGCCACCCCCTCCCAGTCGCCGAAGCGTTCCAAGAGGTTGCGGAACGCGGTGCGCTCGTCCGCGTAGTTGGTTCGCTGGGACAGGATCGTGGCGATCAGCTGATCCATCGGGCTCTTGCTGCTCCAGCGCTCCTGCCGACCCCATTCGGCCTCGAGCAGCGCGGTGAGCCGTCCGAGCCGGACGTCCGGATAGGGCGGACGGGATGACCCGGACACGCCGCGGCACGTGCGAGTCAATCGCCGGCAGAAAAGCCCGGACTCGAGGCCGATTCGGCATCGTGGGCATGCGCGATCGCCTCCCGCAGCTCATCGGGCAGTGTCCCGGACACCAGCACGACCTTGCCGTCGTGCACGCTCTCGATGTGCTCGGCATCGATCCGGGTGTCGCCATGGTTCTCTATCCAGGCGATCAGGTGATCGGGGTGAATCTCTCGCACCGCCCCGATCGCCTGATCACCCTCGCCCGGGAATACCTCGAAATCCACGTACACCTGTTGCACGGGCATGTCGCTCTCCGGTTCAAAGGACCTCGATCGAGGTCGGTCCGTCGATTCTGTTCACCACGGCGGCGGATGCGCAGGCCTTTGCACGAAAGATACGCTTGGCGGCGAAACCACTGCTCGGAGAATCCGCGACGGGAAGCCGCGCCGCGCCGGTGCCCCACGAGAAGGCGTCGGGCTCGACGATTCCGATACGATGAGCGCTTGCCCAGGGCGGCGCACACGATGCACGGGAAGATCGCATGCCGAACGACACGACGACGAACGAGCCGCGCGAGGTATCCATCACCCGCGAGCCGGTGGAGCTCTACAAGGTGCTCAAGTTCGAGGGCCTGGCCAGAAGCGGCGGCGAGGCCAAGAGCGTGATCGACGACGGCACGGTGCGGGTCAACGGTCGCATCGAGCTGCGTCGCAGGCGCAAGCTGGTCGACGGCGATATCGTGACCTTCGACGGGGTGACGCTGCGCCTGCGTCGCGACACGCCCTGGCCTCGAGGCGTGGAATGAGGCTCGTCGAGTCGGGACGACCGTGTCGGCCCGAGTGTCAGCCCGCCTTGCGAAGCGCTGCCGGCCAGTCGCGGTCGAGCCCGCGCAGCAGTGCATCGATCCGCTCCAGGTCACTCCCCAGTTCCCGCGCTGGTCGGGGTCTTCCCAGCCAGTAGCCCTGGATTTCATCGCAGCCCGCCTCGATCAGCCACGACAGGTGCGCTTCGGTCTCCACGCCCTCGGCCAGCACCCGCAAGCCCAGGCTGCGACCCATCGCGATGACGGCACGGGCGATCGCCGCATTCTGCGGATCGGTGTCCAGGTCCTGGACGAACGAGCGGTCGATCTTGATCCGGTCGATCGGGAAATGCTTGATCTGGCTCAGACTCGAATAGCCGGTACCGAAATCGTCGATGCTCAGCGTGACGCCGATCCGCTTGAGCGCCTTCAGCGTCGCCACGGCCGACTCCGTGTCGGTGGCCAGCAGGGATTCGGTGATCTCGAGCTCCAGGCGGTGCGGCTCCAGGCCGGTTCGTGCCAGCACATCGCTCACCTGTGACACGAACCCTGTCTGCATGAACTGCAGCACCGACACGTTGACCGCCACGCCGGCGATCGGCAGGTGGCGTCGCGACCAGGACATCGCGTCACGACACGCCTGTTCCAGGACCCAGGCGCCGATCTCGAGGATGCAACCGTTCTCCTCGGCGAGCGGGATGAATTCGTCCGGTGCGATCGGGCCCAGCGTGGTCGAGTTCCACCGCAGCAGTGCCTCGCAGGCGTACGGGTCGCCGGTTCTCAGATCGAGCTGCGGTTGATAGTGGATGGCCAGCTCCTTGCGCTCGAGCGCACCGCGCAGCTGCACATCGACGGCGAAGGTTCGTTGCGTCTCGGCATCCATCGATTCGTCGTGCACCCGGATCGACCCCTTGAGGTCACGCTTGGCCGCATACATCGCCTGCTCGGCGTTGCGCAGCAATCCCTCCGGCGTGAGCGATCCGTCGTGCAGCGCGATGCCGACGCTCGGCGTGGAGACCACCGCTTGACCACGCAGCTCGAACGGTGCGCTCAGCGCCTCGACCACCGCCGCGGCCAGTCGTTGCAGACGCTCCACCTCGTCGACGCCGGTGACCAGCACGGTGAACTCGTCGCCTCCCATGCGCGCCGCCATGACGCGCGCTCCTTCGCCCTGGCCGGTCTGTACCGACGCGGCAAGACGACGGGCCGCCTGCTGCAGCAGCGCATCGCCCGCGGCGTGACCGAGCGTGTCGTTGATTCGCTTGAAATCGTCGAGGTCCAGATACAGCACGGCGATGCCGCCACGGCCATCGACCCCGTCCGCCTTCGCCACCGCCCGGGTCAGGGTGTCATTGAAGCGAACGCGGTTCGGCAGACGCGTCAGTGCGTCGTAGAACGCGAGCTGCTGGATGCGCCGCTCCGAGCGACGTCGTTCGGTGAAGTCCTGCACCACACCGCGCAACCGCAACCCTCGCGCACCGACTTCCTCGCTGCGCACGATGTCCTGACGCACATGGCGTGCGCTGCGATCGTCGATGCTGATCGCCATGTCCAGCGATGCCCGGCCGCTGCCGTCACGCGCTTCCTCGATCGCCGCCTCGAAGCGTGCCATGTCGCTTGCGCGGGTCAGCGTGGTGAACTGGGCGAGCGTGGGGCGATCAGCGCCCGGCACCCGGCCCAGGATGCGGTACAACTCGTCCGACCAGCGCATCTCTCCGGTGGCAGGGTTCAGCTCCCAATCCCCCAGACGCGCGATCTGCTGGGCGGCGGCCAGACCGGAGCGACTCTTGTCCAGTTCGCGCGCCACACCGCTCGCGCGCAGCATGTACCGCAGCCGATGGCACAGCAACGACCAGTTGATCGGCTTGCTGGCGAAATCGGTCGCGCCGACCTCGTAGGCGCGGCTGATCGCCTGGTCATTGTCGAGTCCTGTCAGCATCAGCACCGGGACGTGCCGATAGCCTTCGAGCGAGCGCAGTCTCTGGCAGGTCTCGAAACCGTCCATCACCGGCATGTCGACATCGAGCAGGATCAGATCCGGACGAACGGCTTCGAGCTGCCGCAACGCCTCCGCACCATCGCCCGCCTCCTCGATCGCGAACCCGGCGCGCTCCAGGAAGGCACGCGTCATCATGCGCGTGGACACGTCGTCGTCGACGACCAGCAGCGTCAGCGTCGCTTCGCACCCGTCGCCGTCCGGCATCGTCGTGCTCATGCGGCCGCGTCCATGGGCGGCGGATCGATCGCCTCCAGCACTTCGGCGAATCGGTGCGCAAGATCGCCGGCCGGCAGCGCTGCCTTGTCCAGATCACCGCTTCGCGCCGCGGCCTCGATGGTCGCGCACTGCGCCGCCAGGCGCCGGGCCCCCCAGTTCGCGCTGCTCGACTTGAGCCGGTGAGCGCGGCTTGCGACCGCCTCCGCGTCTCCTGCTTCGAGCCCGGCGCGAACTCCGTCCATGTCCTCGATCGCGCTCGTGCGCCAGGTGGCGATCAGCTCGTCCAGAAAGCCTGCCGGCGCCGCGTTCGCCATCGCCAGCAAATCGTCGTGCACCCGTCGATCGAGCACCGGCTCGCTCGCTTCGCGCTCGGGCTCGGTCGGTTCGGACCGCGCCACGGCCCGCGATCCGCCATCGTCCAGCCAGACGGACAGTTGCTGGAACAGCCGCTCGGCCGAGACCGGCTTGCTCAGGTATTCGTCCATGCCCGCCGCCAGGCAAGCCTCCCGATCGCCTTCCAGCGCGTTGGCCGTCAACGCGATGACGGGCAGGCGACGACCGTCGCCGGCAAGCGATTCGTCCGAGCGAATCTGGCGGGTGGCCGCGAAACCGTCGAGCACCGGCATCTGGCAGTCCATCAGCACGACATCGACGCCATCGGGCGCACCGGCACGATCGGCCAGCGTGTCCAGCGCGGCACGGCCGTGATCGGCGACGATGACCTGCAGACCGAGCTGGCGCAGCATTTCGGTCATCATGAACTGGTTGGTGGGGTTATCCTCGACCAGCAGTATGCGTCCGTGCAACCGGCGGGTGGCGAGTGCCCGGTGCGGCTTCGGTGCCTGCCCGCGCACCTCTTCCGACACGCCGTCCGACGGGCCTCCCAGCAAGGCGGTGAGGGATCGGTAGAGCTCGGGCTGACGGACCGGCTTGGTGATCACCGAGTCGATTCCGGCTGCAACGCAGGCGCTCGCATCCAGTTGATCGCACACCGAGCTGAGCAGCATCGTCGGCACGCCCGCGACCCTGCCGCTCGCGTACAGGGTGGCGGCCAGCTCCAGTCCGTTCATGCCGGGCATCTGCATGTCGAGCACGATCAGATCGAAGGGCGTCCCGGCGCGCTGTGCCTCGAGCACGGCGGCAAGCGCGTGGACACCATCGTCGGCCATCGTCGGCACGGCGCTCCAGAAACGCATCTGCGACTCGAGGATCTCCCGATTGCAGGCGTTGTCGTCGACCACCAGCACGCGCCGCCCGACCAGCGCACCTGGCTGGCGCCAGGCATCCGACACACTCGCGGGCAGTGGCCGGAGCGGCACGTCGAGCTGGAACGTCGACCCCTCGCCCAGGGTGCTGCAGACATCGATGGCGCCGCCCATGAGCACCGCGAGCCGACTCGATATCGCCAGCCCCAGTCCGGTACCGCCGAAGCGTCGCGTGGTCGAGCCATCCGCCTGCACGAAGGATTCGAACACCTTGCCGAGCGCAGATTCGGGTATGCCGATGCCGGTATCCACGACCGCCAGCGAGACGACGGTGCGAGAGTCGTCGCTCGGGTCGGCCTTCGGGTCGGCCGCATCGGGCGCGCCCGGCTCGACGGCGCCGGCCCGGACCTCCAGCCGAACCTCGCCCCGTTCGGTGAACTTGATGGCATTGCCGATCAGGTTCAGCAGGATCTGGCGTATGCGGTTCGCATCCCCCCGGTAGGCGACGTGAGCGCCGGGCGGCATGTCGAGCGCCAGTTCGAGCCCCTTGCCGTGAGCGCTCTCGGCCACCATCTCGAACACGTCCTCGACCAGTTCGCGCAGATCGAAGCCGACATCCTGCACCTCCAGCTTGCCGGCCTCGATCTTCGAGAAGTCCAGGATGTCGTTGATGACGCTCAGCAGCGATTGACCGGAACGGAAGATCGTCTCGGCGTAGCGTCCCTGCTTCGCATCCAGCGTGGTGGCGAGCAACAGCTCCGTCATCCCCAGCACGCCGTTGATGGGAGTGCGCACCTCGTGGCTCATGTTCGCCAGGAACTCGCCCTTCAGGCGGGCAGCGGCTTCGGACTGTTCGGTCTTCCTGATCAGCTCGCGCTCGTTGGCACGTACCGCTCGCCTCATCGATTCGAAACTCTGCGCCAGCTGGCCGATCTCGTCCTTGCCGCCGCCCGGCAAAGGCTCGTCGCCATCACCCTGCGCCAGTCTGCCCGCGGCGTTCACCAGCGAGCCGACCGGACGGGTGATCGAGCGTGCCAGCCACCAGGCGAGCAACGAGACGAGCACCAGGACGCCGGCACCGACCACCGTGAACCACTCGCGCAGCTGGTTGACGCTGGCGTGCGCGATATCGCTGTCCAGCACCACGTGCAGACGCCAGCGCGGATCGCGGAACGGCGGGATCGCCACGGAGTCGGCGGACGCCGCCAGCAGTTCCCGGCCGCCGACGGCCAGCTCGCGAAACGCGTTGGCCCCCTCACGGGACTCCAGCAGCGCGTCGGGTATCGCCACGCCCGGCGTGGCGTACAGGATTCGATCGTCGGCCGTGGATTGCAGCACGAGCTGTCGACCTTCGCCCTGCCTGGCGCCGAACAGCGTGCTGGTGTAAAGCCCGTCCTTCAGCGCGTTCCATGAAATGGAACCGATGAGCGCACCGATGACCCGCCTGCCGACGCCATCGCCCTCGTCCTCTTTGACGTCGGCGTCGGCGTCGGCGAAGATGGGAATGGCGTGGGTCGATATCGCCTGGTTCAGCCGAAAGGAGTCGACCACCGGACCATCGAACACGATGCCGAGCCGCGGGGCCGCGTATTCCCAGGTACCGCGCAGGTCGGCATCGATGCCGCGCGGATCGGTGGCCGCGACGGCGTGTCCGCCGGCGTCCGCCACCAGGATCTCGATGAAGTCGGGGGAGCCGCCCGCGAAACGATCCAGATCACCCTGCAGCCGATCGGACCGGGTGCCGAAGCGTACGTCCTGCATGACGCTCAGCCGTCCGAACAGCGACAGATCCTGCTTGGCCGACACCAGTCGCTGCTGCAGCGCGGCCAGTTCCTCGCTCGCCCGGCTCATCAGGTTGTCCTTCACCGTCGCGTCCAGGGAGCCGCGCGCGGCGTTGAACGACAGGGCGAACGCTGCCAGCAACGGCAGGATCGAACAGCTCAGGGCGAAGAGGACGAGCTTGCTGCTGATTCGCATCGAGAGGCCTGGTGACGGTGCGTCTCGCCTTGGTCAGCCTCCATGATCGCGCAGCGTACCGGGTGCGGGTCCGCGGATGGCACGTGTCGATCCGATCGATCCGCGAAGGACCCGGAACCCGCCACTTCCGCCACCTGCATCCGGGCTATCGACCGAAACCGGACGCGCTTGACGTCGGTGTGTCGATCGGGTCACCAGAGTTGCCGCACCTCTCACTTTGCACGCATCGAGCAATTACACTACCCGGCCGGCCGGTCGGTGGACCCACCCGTCCGGAATCCGGGTTTCCACAGGCTCAGCAGGCGACGGCATGACGGACAGGATCGAGAAGCAAGGGCTGCAGGTGGCCAGGGGCCTTGCCGATTTCATCGACGAGCAGGCGTTGCCGGGCACCGGGGTGGACCCGGAGACCTTCTGGAGCGGACTGTCCACGCTGCTTCACGATCAGGGCGTGCGCAACCGCGAACTGCTGAAGCGTCGCCAGCAGTTGCAGGAAGAACTGGATGCCTGGCACGTCGCCCACCGGGACGGCCCCTTCGATCACGACGGCTACGAGGCGCACCTGCGCAAGAGCGGCTACCTGTTGCCCGAAGGCGACGACTTCGAGATCGACACGGCGAACGTGGATCCCGAGATCGCGCTGGTTCCGGGCCCGCAGCTGGTGGTGCCGATCACCAACGCCCGATTCGCGCTGAACGCCGCGAACGCTCGCTGGGGCAGCCTCTACGATGCGTTCTACGGCACCGATGCCATGGGCTATGCCCCGCCGAAGGGCAAGTACGATCGGGGGCACGGCAGCCGGGTGGTGGCGCGCACCCGCGTGTTCCTCGACCGTGCCTTCCCGATCGCGGGCGGCAGTCACGCGGACGCCACCCGCTACACCGTCGAGGGCGGCGCCTTGCGTGTCGACGGCATGCCGCTGGAGACGCCGGACAAGTTCGCAGGCTACCGGGGCGATGCGGACGGCCCGGCGGCGATCCTGCTGGTCAACAACGCCCTGCACGTTGAACTGGTGTTCGATGCCACTCACTTCATCGGCAAGAACGACCAGGCGCACCTGGCCGACGTGCGGCTGGAGAGCGCGGTCACCGCCATCATGGATTGCGAGGACTCGGTCGCCTGCGTGGATGCCGAGGACAAGGTGCTGGCCTACGCGAACTGGCTCGGACTGATGCAGGGCAACCTGACGGCCGAGTTCGACAAGGGCGGCAAGACCTTGACGCGGCGTCTGCACGAGGATTCGACCTGGACCTCGCCGGCCGGTGACGAGATCACCCGCAAGGGACGAGCGCTGCTGTGGGTGCGCAACGTGGGTCACCTGATGACCAACCCCGCCATCCTGGATCGCGACGGCCAGGAGACCTACGAGGGACTGATGGATGCCATGGTGACCACGCTGATCGCGATGCACGACCTGCAGCGTGACGGCGGCAACTCGGTCACCGGCTCGGTCTACGTGGTCAAGCCCAAGATGCACGGGCCGGACGAAGTGGCGTTCACGACCGAGATCTTCGATCACGTCGAGGACACCCTCGGGCTGGCTCGCGACACCGTGAAGGTGGGCATCATGGACGAGGAGCGCCGCACCACGGTGAACCTCAAGGAATGCATCCGCGCGGCGAAGTCCCGCGCCGCCTTCATCAACACCGGCTTCCTGGACCGCACCGGCGACGAGATCCACACCTCGATGGAGGCAGGCCCGTTCAGCCGCAAGGAATTCATCAAGCGCAAGCAGTGGATCGGTGCCTACGAGAACCAGAACGTGGACATCGGCCTGGAATGCGGATTCTCCGGACGTGCCCAGATCGGCAAGGGCATGTGGGCGATGCCCGACCTGATGGCGGCCATGCTGGAGCAGAAGATCGAGCACCCGAAGGCCGGTGCCAACTGCGCCTGGGTGCCCAGCCCGACGGCGGCGACGCTGCACGCCATCCACTATCACGACGTGGACGTGTTCGCCGTGCAGGCAAGGTTGAAGGCCGGTGGGCGCCGTGCCTACGTCTCCTCGATCCTGGACATCCCCAAGGCGCAGTTCGAACGCTGGTCCGAGCCGCAGATCGACAAGGAGATCGAGAACAACGCGCAGGGCATCCTCGGCTACGTGGTGCGCTGGATCGATCAGGGCATCGGTTGCTCCAAGGTGCCCGACATCAACGATGTGGGATTGATGGAGGATCGCGCCACCTGCCGCATCTCCTCGCAGGCGCTGGCGAACTGGCTGCACCACGACGTGGTCGGCGAGGCGCAGGTCATGCGGGCGATGCAGAAGATGGCCGCCGTGGTCGATCGCCAGAACGCGGGCGATCCGGACTACACGCCCATGGCCCCCGACTTTGACGGTCTGGCGTTCAAGGCCGCCTGCGAACTGGTGTTCCAGGGGCGCGATCAGCCGTCCGGCTACACCGAGCCGGTGCTGCACCGACGGCGCCTGGAGCTGAAGGCGCAAGGGTAGCCGTCGCGCGGGCGTCCGGCGTGGCCGCCGGGCCGATGCCGCCGATCCTCGTTCGGGTGGCCCGCACGAGCGACCTGCCCGGCCTGCGATCGTTGCTGAACGTGATCGTGCGTGCCGGCGGCACGACCGCGATCGAGGTGCCGATCGACGATGCGGTGTTCGCCGAGTGGTTCGCCACCGGCGTCGATCATGTCTCGCTGCTCATCGCCGAGTCACCGGGGGAGCGATCGGACCTGCCGCCCGGCTGCGCCGACCATCTCGCTGCCCCGGGAGTGTGTATTTTCATACACGCTACCGATCGACCTGATCGATCGACTAGCGATCCTGCGTGCGGTGCTCGATCAGCGGCTCGATATGGCAGAACGCCCCGACCCGGTGACGCAGCTCGTCCAGCCCGTCGGCGGTGGCCGTCACGGTGGCCCGCCGATTGCCGCTGGAGGCGGTGACCTCCACCCCGGGCGCCTCCTCGAGACGCGCCACCCAGTCGGCCGAAACCTCCTCGCGCCTGTCGCGCATCAGCGCGATCACGTAACTTGTCAACGGCTCGTCCTCCGGATCGGGAATGCGCTCGAAGGCGCATGCCTCGCCTGCATCATGAACTCCCGAGCAGGTTGGTGTCACGCACCACGTCAAACAAGCGGCACGCCCTGCCCTTCGTGTATCGGCAGCAGGCCGATGCTGGTGCAGCGCTCCCTGAGCAGCCGCCGGGCGAAGGCGGCGCGGGTCGCATCGCGCGGCAGCGCCTTGTACGCGCTCGACACCGATAATATTGCCGCCAGCGCCCCGCACGCCAGGGGGCTGGCCATCGAGGTGCCGTCGAACGCGGCGTAGGGCGCGTCGTCACCCTCGGTCGCGGGCACGGTGGAGACGATGCCGACGCCCGGCGCGGCGCAGGTGATCTCGGGGCCGAAGCAGCTGAAGTTCGCCAGATACAGTCCGTTCGCGCCGAACAGGCCGGGCTCGGCCGGCAGGCGCCCGGCCGAGGGCGTGCCCGCGGGCTCGCGACCTTCGCTGCCCAACGCCGCCACCGCGACCGTTTCGGGAAACGCTGCGGGATAGCTCACCGGCCCTGCCGAGTTGCCGGCCGCGCACACGCACAGCGTGCCGCGATCGAGCGCATCGCGGATGGCGTCCTGCTCGATCGCCGAGCCGACCGGCGCGCCCAGGCTCAGGTTCACCAGATCCACCGAATCCCCTTCCGACAGGCGATCCAGCGCATCGGCGATGTCCATCTGGTTGGCGCCGCCCTCGGGCGGGAACACGCGGGCGGCGAACAGGTTCGCCCCGGGCGCGATGCCGGCGTACTGGCCGTCGGCCACCGGCCGTGCGCCGATGATGCCGGCGACATGGCTGCCGTGGGCTGCGCTGTCGGCACCGCCGTCAGGATCGAACAGGCCTTCGACGAAGCTGCCCACGTCGCCGACGTGATCCAGGCAGGCGTTCGGACCGGTGCCGGTATCGATCACGCCGACGCGGATGCCGCGCCCGCGCGTCTTCGAATGCCGTTGCACCCCGAGCGCCTCGTGCCACCAGGCCCCGGGGCCGTCGGCGGGCAGTGGCGGGCAGTCCACGACCAGCCCGTCGCGCGGACCGCGCACCGACAGCCCCCAGAACCCCCCGGCCGGCACCACCACCAGCACCGAAGGCCGGAAGAACGTCGGGTACGCGAAGCGGACCGCCCCGTCCGCATCGCTGCGGGTCTCGAACACCCGCTCCAGCTGATCGCTGCCGCGTACGTACAGCAGCGCCTCGGCGTTCGCCAGCGGCACGCCACCGCCGAGCAGCGTCGCGCCCAGCACCCCGTCACCGCCCGCGGTTTCCGGCTGGACACCGCGCATGCTGATCCGCGTGAAATCGATCGGCGCGGTGAGGCCGCGCACGCCGGGCACCGGAAAATGCAGGATCTCCGGCTCCACGATCACCTCGGAGGCGTAGGCCCGAGCGATCTCGGTGGCGTGATCCGAATCGGTCTCGATCATCACCCGGCGAGGCGTGGTTCCGTCGACCGATGCGCTCTGGCGCAGCACCTCGACGTTGCTGCGCAGCCGATCCAGCGCGGACGACAGCGCGCGACGACCCGACGCCAGGCCGCGAGCGCCGGCACCCGGGGCTCGACGGTGCGAAAGGATGAAACGGGTCATGTCGCTCTGGCTCGAAGGGGCCGGTCCAGCATCATAGCGGTCGAGGGTCGTGTCCCGTCCTGCGCCTGGCGAGACCTGGTTCTGCCGATCATTCGACAGGAGCTGCATCCGTAGCTTGAACGGGTGCCGGGTTCCCCATGCCGCTCCGCTGTACGCTCGCGGGCTGACCGAAACCAAGGAAGGAACCGATGCCCGTCATTCCCCCGCTGCGCACCCGTGCCGCCTTGCTGTCCGTCAGTTCGCTGGCCTTGCTCCAGGCCGGCTGCGCCGAGCAGCCGATCATCGACGATTCGCCGCCGGTACGGGCCGCGGTGGTGACCACCGACATCCGCAACAGCGGCTTCAAGGGGGCATTCGCCAACGATACGGTGCAGGTCGTCAGCACCGCCGTTGACGCACAGCGCATCGACCAGCGCATGGAGTTCACCGGCTCGATACTCAGCCGCTTCGGCGGTGAGCAGGACAGCAGCGAGATCGTTCGACTGGACCGCGAGCTGGAATGGTTCCTGAACAACGAGAAGGAGCGCTACTACGAATGCCCGCTGGGCGGCTGCACCACCACGACCGGCTACTCGCTGGACGCGTTCACCGGTGAAGGGCTGGGCGGCACGGGGCCCGACGGCGAGGAGGAAGGCGCCGGCAGCCTGCAGCAGCGCTGTCCGCTGACCACGGTCGAGAATCGCTTCGAGATCGTCAAGACCGGCCAGCAGCGCCAGATCAACGGTTTCCCCGCCGAGGAGTACCAGCTGGAGTGGGTCACCGCGCTCGAGGACCCGGACGGCAACCTGTCGCGGAACCGCATCAGTTCCACCACCTGGACCACGACCGAGAGCGGCGAGGTGGCGGAGGCTGCACGCCTGCAGCGCGCCTTCGAACAGCGCTATCGATCGGCGCTGGAGCAACCGATGCCGGACAGCTATTACGCCATGCTGAGCGAAGAGACCGTGGAACTCGTCTCGCGCTTCCTGCTGGCCGGCATGTCGGAGGCGGATATCGAGAAGCTCTCGCGCATGGTCGCGGACGCCGAACCGGTCGACGGCTATCCGGTGTCCACCAAGGTGCGCTGGGAAGGGCAGAACGCTACCTGTCAGGCACCGGCGACGGAGGAGGCACCGGACGACAGCGGTCGGCTGGACACCAGCAGCTTCAAGGGCCTGCTCGGCTCGATAGGCAAGAACATCGTCGGCCAGGAGGTGGACGACCGGATAGAGCGCGAGCAACGCAGGATGGCGATGGCCCCCTACTTCTCGCTGATCACCGAAGTGAAATCGATAGAGATCGGCGACGTGCGCGAGAGCCGCTTGTCGGTACCGACAGGCTACAAGCTGGACAACCGCCGGTAGGCTGACGCGCGGGTCCGGGCAGGGTCCGGGCAGGGTTCAGGCAGGGTCCGCGGGCATCATCCGGCCGCTGTTCGCGGCTCAGAGCGTGTCCTGGATCTCCGGCACGAAGTTCTGCTCCTCCATCGGTGGTCGCTCGTAGGCCTGTTGCGGCGGACGCTCGCCCAGCTCGATCGGCTCGGGGGTCAGGTCCTCGTACGGGATGAGGCTCAACAGGTGCGCGATGCAGTTCAGGCGCGCATGCTTCTTCACGTCGGAGGCGACCACGTACCACGGCGCCTCTTCCATGTCGGTGTGCGCGAACATCTCGTCCTTGGCCCGGGAGTATTCCGCCCAGCGCTTGCGGCTCTCGATGTCCATCGGGCTCAGCTTCCAGCGCTTGGTCGGATCGGTCAGGCGCTGCTGGAAGCGACGCTCCTGCTCCTCGTCGCTGACCGAGAACCAGTACTTGATCAACTGGATCCCCGAGCGCACCAGCATGCGCTCGAACTCCGGACAGCTTCTCATGAAGTCGGCGTGTTCCTCGTCGCTGCAGAAGCCCATCACCCGCTCGACGCCGGCGCGGTTGTACCAGGAGCGATCGAAGATCACGATCTCGCCGGCGGCCGGCAGGTGCTGCGCGTAGCGCTGGAAGTACCACTGCGTGCGCTCGCGTTCGGTCGGTGCCGGCAGCGCCACGACCTGGCAGATGCGCGGATTCAGCGCCTCGGTGATGCGCTTGATGGTGCCGCCCTTGCCGGCCGCGTCCCGCCCTTCGAAGATGATCGCCACCCGATGCCCGGTGCGCTTCACCCACTCCTGCAGCTTGACCAGCTCGATCTGCTGGGCGGCCAGCGCCTTCTCGTACCGCGCGTTCGAGATCTTCTTGCCGGCCTTGCCCCGCTTGCCGCCGGGGACCGCCTTCTCGGCCTCCTTCTCGGCCGACTTCTGGTTCGCCGTCAGGTTCTTGCTCATCGGTAGTCGCTTTTCCGGCAGGGTGCGGGGCCGACACCCTCCCCGTGACTCACCGTACCCCGAGACGTCCGTTCGCGCGAGCTTGCCGCCGCGAAGCAACAAATACCGCGAACCTCCGGGAACAGACGCAGGCACCGTCGGGTCTCGTAAGTAACAGTGACTGAAACACACGATTCGACCGGGGGGATTGCTCGTGAGCCTGTTCGACGATTATCGAAAGGACTACGCACGTGGCCAGGAACAGGCCATGTCGCTGAGCGACTACCTGACGCTCTGCCGCGACGAACCGATGGCGTACGCCACGGCGGCCGAACGGCTGCTGGACGCGATCGGTACGCCCGAGACCATCGACACCCGCAGCGATCCGCGCCTGTCGCGGCTGTTCAGCAACCGGGTGATCAAGCGCTACCCGGCGTTCGATTCGTTCTACGGGATGGAGGAGTCGATCGAGCAGATCGTCAGCTACGTCAAGCACGCGGCGCAGGGGCTGGAGGAGCGCAAGCAGGTGCTCTACCTGCTCGGCCCGGTGGGCGGCGGCAAGAGCTCGCTGGCCGAACGCCTGAAGCAGTTGATGGAGACTCACCCGGTGTACGCGCTGGAGGGCTCGCCGATCAACGAGTCCCCGCTGGGGCTGTTCGATGCGCAGCGCGACGGTCCGGCGCTGGAGCGCGAGTACGGCATCCCGACCCGTTACCTGGGTACCGTGATGAGCCCCTGGGCCATCAAGCGGCTGGAAGAGTCCGGCGGTGATCCTGCGGCGTTTCGCGTGGTACGGGTGCAGCCTTCCGTGCTGCGCCAGACCGCGATCGCCAAGACGGAGCCCGGCGACGAGAACAACCAGGACATCTCCTCCCTGGTGGGCAAGGTGGACATCAGGAAGCTGGAGTCGCTGTCGCAGGACGACCCCGACGCGTACAGCTACTCGGGCGGGCTGTGCCAGGCGAACCAGGGGCTGCTGGAGTTCGTCGAGATGTTCAAGGCGCCGATCAAGATGCTGCACCCGTTGCTGACCGCCACCCAGGAGGGCAACTACAAGGGCACCGAAGGGTTCTCGGCGATCCCGTTCCAGGGTCTGATCCTGGCGCACTCGAACGAATCGGAGTGGACCGCCTTTCGCAACAACCGCAACAACGAGGCGTTCCTGGATCGCATCTACATCGTCAAGGTGCCCTACTGCCTGCAGGTCACCGAGGAGATGCGCATCTACGAGAAGCTGCTGGCCGGCAGTTCGCTGGCGGATGCACCGCGCGCGCCCGGCACGCTGGAGATGATGGCGCGCTTCTCGGTGCTGTCGCGACTGACCGAGCCCGAGAACTCCGACCTGTTCACCAAGATGCGCATCTACGATGGCGAGAACCTGAAGGATGTCGAGCCGAACGCGAAATCGGTGCAGGAATACCGCGAGTTCGCAGGCATCGACGAGGGCATGACCGGCATCTCCACCCGGTTCGCCTACAAGACGCTGGCCAGCGTGTTCAACCATGACGATCACGAGATCGCCGCGAATCCGGTGCACCTGATGTACGTGCTGGAGCAGCGCCTGCTGCGCGAGCAGTTGCCCGAGGACGTGCAATCGCGCTACCTGGGGTTCATCAAGCGCTACCTGTCACCGCGCTACGCGGAGCTCATCGCCAAGGAGATCCAGACCGCCTACCTGGAATCGTATTCGGAGTACGGCCAGAACATCTTCGATCGGTACGTCACCTACGCCGACTACTGGATCCAGGACGAGGACTTCCGCGATCCGGAAACCGGCGAGAGCTTCGATCGGCCGACGCTGAACGCGGAGCTGGAGAAGATCGAGAAACCCGCCGGCATCGCCAACCCGAAGGATTTTCGCAACGAGATCGTCAACTTCGTGCTGCGCGCGCGCGCCGGCAACGGCGGCGACAACCCGAGCTGGACCAGCTACGAAAAACTGCGCGAGGTCATCGAGAAGAAGATGTTCTCCACCACCGAGGACCTGCTGCCGGTCATCTCGTTCAGCGCCAAGGGCTCGGGCGACGATCGCCGAAAGCACGACAGCTTCGTTGCGCGCATGGTCGACAAGGGGTACACCGAGAGGCAGGTCCGGTTGCTGTGCGAGTGGTACCTGCGCGTGCGCAAGAGTCAGTAACGCACGGACATGCACACGGGCACGCAGTCGGACTTGCGACCGGGCACGCGCCCCGGCACGCGCCCCGGCACGCGCAATGGCCGCGCGTAACGAACTCTGCGACACACGCTCATGTCGACATTCATCGATCGCCGCCAGAACGACCGCAAGAAGCATCTGGACAACCGCGAGCGCTTCCTGCGCCGCTACCGGCGCCACATCCGCCGAGCGGTCACCGACCTGATCGAGGAGCGCTCGATCGCCG
>Ga0209303_1001202_pt1 | contig 16836 bp, 14 predicted proteins | sample SidtaG_3_FD_187449 | JGI IMG/M metagenome (GOLD analysis project Ga0209303, IMG submission 187449) | Marine algal microbial communities from Sidmouth, United Kingdom - Sidmouth_Asex1 metaG (SPAdes) (version 2) | ecosystem: Host-associated > Algae > Red algae > Unclassified | place: Sidmouth... | reverse complement strand
CATCAAAAGTACGCTCCAAAAATGGACTACTTGTTCATGTCTTCGGACGATTTGCAGCTGCGCTAATGACCATGACTTTTGACTTTTTTTAGTATAAATTATATATTTTATTTTTTGCAAAATATTGGACTCAACTCTTAGTTCGCATTAGAAATATTTTGTATGCAGCTAACATTGTCTTTTTCCGATACTCTTCTCCTATTTTTCGCTCCGTACCGTAGGGTATGCAGCTCAAAATGAGGCTCGATTATCGAAAAAATACAAAATTCCATGCATACAAAATATTCCTAAATAAAGTCTAATAATATAAAAAAAAGCCTTCCGAAAATCGGAAGGCTTTTTTAGTGAAAGAAATTAAATAAGATGTCCCATAATGCGAAGTATTTTTTTTGTCTAAGGATTTTTTGAAAGCCGCACATAGCCTTAGCTACAGCCTGTCCCGAACCCCAATTCGGGATAAGGATTTCAAAGGATTCTTAGACGGAAAAAAGACGAGTATAATGGCACATGTTATTTAATTTCTTTCACTTAGTGCGTATTTTTGAATCGCTTTTATTCTTCTTTAGCGTCTTTTGCTTCTATATCTTCAACCAAGTCATCCGGCAATGTTTCTTCTCCGGCAATTTCGTATTCTACATTTTCTTCGGCAACCACAGCAATTTCTTCTGTCTTTTCCTCAGTTGCTTCTGCAACTTCGGTTTTGACTTCTGCTGCCTTTTCTTTCGTAGCTTCAACAACATCTTCAACTTTCGCTTTGACGGCTGCTGTCTTTTCCTCGACTGCTTCTACAACTTTGGTTTTGACTTCTGCTGCCTTTTCTTTCGTAGCTTCAACAACGTCTTCAACTTTCACTTTAGCGGCTGCTGCCTTTTCCTCAACTGCTTCTACAACTTTGGTTTTGACTTCTGCTGCCTTCTCTTTCGTAGCTTCAACAACGTCTTCAACTTTCACTTTAGCGGCTGCTGCCTTTTCCTCGACTGCTTCTACAACTTCGGTTTTGACTTCTACTGCCTTCTCTTTCGTAGCTTCAACAACGTCTTTAACTTCCGCTTTGACGGCTGCTGTCTTTTCTTCAGCTGCTTCTACAACTTCGGTTTTGACTTCTGCTGCCTTTTCTTTCGTAGCTTCAGCAACGTCTTCGACTTCCGCTTTTACGGCTGCTGTCTTTTCTTCGACTGCTTCTACAGCTTCGGTTTTGACTTCTACTGCCTTTTCTTTCGTAGCTTCAACAACGTCTTCGACTTCCGCTTTTGCGGCTGCTGTCTTTTCTTCCACTGCTTCTGCAACTTCGGTTTTGACTTCTGCTACCTTTTCTTTCGTAGCTTCAACGACGTCTTCGACTTCCGCTTTGGCGGCTGCTGTCTTTTCTTCCACTGCTTCTGCAACTTCGGTTTTGACTTCTGCTGCCTTTTCTTTCGTAGCTTCAACGACATCTTCAACTTCCGCTTTGGCTGCTGCTGTCTTTTCTTCGACTGCTTCTGCAACTTCGGTTTTGACTTCTGCTGCCTTTTCTTTAACTTCTTTTGGTACTTCTTTTACGGCGTCAATTGCTTTTTCCTTCGCGATTTCCGGCGTAGGTGCAGCTGCAGCTTTTTCTTTGGCTGCTTTCTCCTTCGCGATCTTTTCTTCTATGCGACGTTTGGTTTGAGCGAGTTTTTTCTCGACCTCCTCCCGTGTTTTGTACATATTCGCGAGTTTTTCTTCTTTAGACTTGCAGCGACCTTCGATGATATTGATTTTGGCATCCAAAAGTTGTGATTCGAGCTGACCAATTCGGCTACTGCCTTTTTTGCGCTCTTGTGCTGCGAGGTCTTCTTTATCGCGTCTGATGGAACGCTCCATTTTTGTGATGGCTTCTATCAGACCAGTCAAACGATGTTGGTGACGGTCAAGCGGTGAGTTGCTAGTACCGCCTTCGTTAGTCGCTGGACCAAAACGAATTTCTTTGACAGCTTTAAATGCCCCGTCAATTCTGGGCCAGAGTTTTGCTCTGTCTTCGCGAGTCAATTGTGTGCCACGAAAATCGCGTTGTATTGACTTGAGTTCTTCAAAGACCAAATGCAACATTTCGCCCTTTTTGATACGTGCATTGACATCTTCTATTGCTTTGTTGAATTTCTCGTAGGTGGTCGCCGAATTTGCCTGAAATTCAGCTTCTTTTGCAGAACGCAAATCCTTTAAGTAGGAAAAAAGTCCGTTGACTTGTCGTTTGAGCGAATTGGCGTGGTCGCGTGCGAGGTTGTTGTCCTGCATTTGCTCTCGTACTTTATCCCAAAACAATTTTAGCTTGTCCCATTTATCGGAAGAATAGTTTTCTAAAGCCTCTACTTCTTCTTTCAATTCAGCTAGTTCTATCTGGTAGACCTGATTTAGTTTAGAGGACAGAACGACAAAGTGCCACTCTGTTTTTGCACGTTCAATAAGTTCGTCTTTTTCAGGAAAAACATTCTCAGGAAGCAGCTTACCTGTGGCGGATAGTTCACTCTCATGGTGGTTGTAACCGCTTTCCGGAAAAGCCATTTCTTTGCCTTCACGCCATTCATACATGAGTTGTTTGTATACATCGCCAGAAGCGTTTTCTCCATGAAATGTCCAGATGTCCACTTGATTGTCTTCAGCCCTGAGTTGAATTGCCATTAGAACTTTTGCTTCTTGGTCGTCCTTTCCCCATAATACCAGTTTCGTTTTCATAACTATCGTTTAATGCCTTTCTTTAGATACTCAATATCTAAATTTAGATTTGGATATGAACGTCAGCGTTCGTTGTAAAATTGCTTTTTCTTGGAGCGGATGCTTCTCATCAAGCCGCTAAATTACACTAATTCATTTATTTGAAAAAATTATTTCAGAGATGTCTTTATTTTTTTGAGTTTATCATATTGTTGTCTTTTATTTTTTTTATTAATGAAAAACGAAAAATGGCTTATAATTCGCTAATTACATGGTATTTAAATAGTTTGAGTAATTATGATAGAATGAGTTGCATAGGGAATGTGAAAATATAAATTCTTTTATTAGAAAATTAGAAATAACATCAATTTTCGACCTCCAAACCAAAAGCACGGCGTTTTTTGCCAATAGATTGTATGCGTTCTTTTAGTCCGGTTGCTTCTTGAATTTCGCGTAGCGTAAAATATAAAAGTCCCATACCGATGACATAAAGCGAAAGTGTTGCACTCAGCGCGAGCATTGTCAAAAAGGCAGATATACATTTGGAAATGGTTTGTATGGTCGTCTGTTCGGCATCAAAAAGCATTTGAATCATTTCAAAATAAAACCAAATTGCACCTGTATTGAGCATCATAAATAAGCCAAAACCCACCAAAGTAACGATGATAAAAATACCATACATTTTGCCCCAGCCATTGCCCAATAAATAAAAAGTACGGCTGATCGCTGAAAAGGGATTGAGTCGTTCTTTTGTCATGACAAAAAGATATAAACCGCCGATAGGAAACACGGCGAAAGCGACCAACCAACCCAAGCCGACAGGCAGGAAAAACACGGCATTGAGCAATAAGGCGAGGGGGAGTATTTTGAGAATATTTCGGAGGAAAAAGTCGCCGATTTCGCGCCAGTATATTTTATCGTGTCGAGGTCGATTTTCAGTTTCAGAGACCATTAAGTAGTTGACAAACAATAAGATAAGCGTCAGCCAAGCCGTGTTGATTACATATATTAATGGGAGGGAATAATCAAATAGCAAGTACAGTTGTGAAAAGCTCGCCTCTATCGCCCTAATGACAAAATACAAACTCCCGCCCATATAACGCGAAGCCGTAAATATATCCAAAAACTCGTTGCCCATCAAGTAAAAACCCAAGCCACAGCAAAGTAGCGCGGATAGGAGCGAAGCCATGATGATTACTCTAAAATAGCGGTTAAAGAAGGCGAAAGTTTCTTTAAAAATCTTGCCTACGGAAAGAATTTTTTGGTAGTTCATTGGCTCGGTGCGTGTTGGGGGAAGTTTTTCATCTTCCAATTTTTTATCAAATGTACCTGCTCGCGCCAATCGCCAGGGATATATCAAAAAGTATCCGAGAATAAATAAGGCAGAAAATATAATAATTGCCAGTCGCATGGCGTCTGGCGTCTCTGTATGTCGCGTCAAAAATCCTTCGAAAAAACCTGCCAAAATGGTGAGTGGCACTACGCCGATGAGGATTTTTAAGCCGCGCCTTGCAGAGATTTGGAAGGCTTGCAGCCGCGAATATGTACCCGGAAATATCAAGCCTTTGCCCAGTACCAAACCAGCCGCAGCCGATATAATAATGGTCGAAATTTCGATAGTACCATGTGTCCAAACCGTCAAAAATGATTCCCAAAACACGCCTTTTTCTACGAAAAAGAACTGAAATGCGCCTATCATAATCCCGTTGTAAATCAATACGCCCAGTGTGCCGATGCCCGCAAAAATCCCTGATATAAATGCCAAAAAATCGACCTGCAAATTATTGAGCGTGATGTGGAGAAACATATCGACTTCGTTCTGTTGCTTATATACTGCCATTGGGTCGTCGGCGGCGATATTGCGTTCGGTCATCTCCACGTAGCTATCGCCCAAAATGGAACGCGGAAACTCAATATCCATCGCACACGAAAGCATCCCAATTCCAAATGCCAACCAAAATACCGAAAAGGCAATCAAAAATTCTCGGCGTGACTCCCATATCACCTGCGGCAGTTCTTTTGTCCAGAAATTCGTGAAGCGATTTTTACGTTTGCGGTTTTTATAAATATTGTGAAATAGGCTCTGTGCCAAGCCATTAAGGTAGTAGCGCACCGAGCGATTTGGATAAAAAGTACGGGAATAGGAAAGGTCGTCCGTAATCTCTACAAAGAGGCGATTAAGGCGGTCAGGGTCTTTGTTTTTTTCCTTGACTAAGGTCTCAAACTCCGTCCATTTCTCTTTATTTTGCTCTATAAATTTTGTCTCGCGCATTGTTTGGTGTTGCTGTATCGTGGTGTTTTAGTGTTTTGGTTTTATTTCGGAATTATTCTTCCTGATTGCTTTATTGCTATTATTCTCCTTGACGTTTTTTTATGATTTCATCTGATAAAGAAAAATTATATTTTTCTAATTGCTTTTTACTTTTCTCGAATGAAAAATCGTTGTATTGTAATAATTTTTTAGGCTTTTCTTCTTCGAGAAAAGTAACGATAACCTCCACAGGCTTATCGTAATTCAAGGATTCCTCCAACTTCACCACACCGTTCTCATATATCCCTTTTAATGCGAACATAATTTTGTAATTTTACTCAAATATCGCTGAAATCAACCAGAAAATCAAATATCTTCCAATATCTCCTCTCCTTTTTGCAAATCTGTGTAAGACATCATCACTTGTTTTTTGTCACGGCTGATTTCTATTTGCTGATTGAGGCGAATCCATAGGGCGGTTTGGTAATTATTGATGGTATCGGTAGGTACGTAAAAATCAGGTGTGCCGTATTTTTTTTCGTACAGTTTTATGACAGCATCTTGCACTTTTTGTACATCTTTTCCGTCGGGAATTTTGGGTTTACATTCCATACGAAATAGGCGATTTTCATGATAAAACGTATCGAAATACACAGGCATTTTATCAATTCCGGCAGCACCATGTAGGTTCAAATCGTATACAAAAATACGTGTATTTTTTGTTTTATAAATACCATAAATTCGCTTTTTCTCCTGCAATTTATTTTTGTGTTGAAAAACTTCTTTGCGCGTCATACCAAATTGATGGTCGAGAATAATATCGGCATTGCGCTCATTTTTGGCGAGCTCATCCCCGATTTTAATCTGAATTTGCTCTTCCAAAGTGAGTTCAATAACTTCTTCCGGCGGGGCTTGCTGCTTACAAGCTACCATTAAAATTGTGACAACAAAGAGTATTAAAATATTTTTCATAGTTTCGGATGATAAATAGCTAACGAACAGCAGTAGGCAGTAAGGAACAGGGTTTTAATAAGTGAAAGAAAATAAATAACTTGCCCCATTATGCTTGTTCTTTTCCCTTCTAAAAAACACAAAAAATAGTTCCGTAGCTATGGCTATGTAACGATTTTTTGAATTCTTTAGAAGAAAAAATTACGGCGCATTATGGAACAATTTATTTAATTTCTTTCACTAAATGTATATTCTCGACTTGTTCTTTTTCCTTTTACTTACAGATGTAGCTTTTTATTTTCTTTAAAAATTAAGTGTTTATCGGGAATTGTACTGCGTCAGAACTATAGACTATGGACTGACGACTATGGACTAATTATCGTACCAAAAACTGCTCCAAACCTTTCGTGTATTTTACTTGCATATCGCCTTTGTCGTCACTATAAATGAAGTAGCCCTCTACGTCCGAATACTTGCTCACCAAGTCAAAGGCGGGGTCTATGCCCATGACCATGCAGGCGGTGGCGTAGGCATCTGCGGTCATACAATCGTCCGAAAAGATGGACGCGCTCAACAGCGTATTCGCCTCGGGCAAACCTGTTTTGGGGTTGATGGTATGGGCATATTTTTTGCCGTCCACTTCGTGGAAATTTCGATAATTTCCAGAAGTAGCAAGTGCTTTGTTTTGAAGGCGTACTTTGGCTTGCAAGTCTTCGATAGTTGCATTTGTTGAAGGAGTGTTGATGCCCATTAGCCACCAATCGCCGCGCTGATTTTTGCCTTTTGCGCGGACTTCGCCGCCTATTTCGACCATGTAATTTTCGATGCCTTTTTTATCTAAAAAATCTGTCATTGCATCCACTCCATAACCCTTTGCTATCGCGCTAAAATCAAGTTGGATGCCTTCCTCCAATTTGGCATAAATACCAAATTTTGGTGCTATTACTTTGTCAAATCCAACGCTTTTCATCAACTCTTTTACTTTTGCCTCATCAGCTTCAGTAACCGCTTTTTTGGGTGTATAACCGAAGCCCCAATAATTGACCAAAGGCATGACCGTAGGGTCGAAAGCACCATCGGTTTTTTGATAAATTTCTTTGGCTTTCATAAAGACTTTATCGAAATGAGGCGTTCCTTTTTGCGTTTTAGTTTCCTGTTGGTTAAAAATAGAAATATGCGAATCTTCAATGTAAGTGGAAAGGTCTTGATTGACTGCTATGAGGAGACTATCAAGGGCGTTTTTGTGACTTCGTTTTTGGGTGTCGTGGTACTTTACGCTGTACGTCGTCCCCATTGTTTCGCCTGTAAATGCGAAGTCGGGCGATACGGATTTCATTGGGTCTTGGCAGCTGCTAATCAGAAAGAGAAAAAGTAGAAATATAAGTGTTGTTTTCATACTATATTGGTGTTGTAGTGTTGTAGTACTGTGGTGTTGTAGTGTTGTATATTTTTGCGTAGCAAAAAATAAACTACAACACAATGACACTAAAGTACTACAATACTAATTCAGTCAAAAATGATGAAGCCGATATTATTGGTTTCGTCGCATTCATCGAGCGTGTCAAGAGCATCAACTTGGAGTAAAATGATAGCAATATAATTGCTTTGTTTTCGCCTATCGACTTCGATAATTCCGGTGTGGTATTCGCCATTTTGAAGGATGCCATTATTAGGAATATCTTTTTCGTATATATAGGCAGCACCAGCGGCGATATCTCCCCTATTGAGTTGGTCATCGCCTGAAAAATAGGCTCTGACGACAGTATTGTCTGTACGTTTACGTTTTTTCTCACCAAAAAGATTCACGGGAGCAGCACCCTGATTATAAATAGTGTATTGAAGGATTAGGCATTTTTCCTGTATCTCAAGCACTTCGATAGCACCAATGACCAAATCAGCACAAGGTGTATTATCGGCAGATTGGGCTGTTGAAATTATTTGTAATGACAGTAATAGTATGGAAAATATATATTTCATGTTGTTTGTTCGTTGAGTGCGTTTATTCGAATGAACGAATCACGAGTTAACGAGTCACGAATAAGCAATTATCCCTCTAAAATTTGTATGGGACGGTTGATACTTTCCTGTAAAGAAATAAAGGTTTCGGTGCGTTGTATGCCCTGAATGGGCTGGATTTTATCGTGGAGTACGTCGCGGAGGTGAGTGGTGTTTTTGCAGACAATTTTTGCAAAAATGCTGTAGGCTCCCGTCGTATAATGTGCGCCCACCACTTCGGGTATCTTTGTGAGTTCCGCTGCTACATCTTCGTACATGGAGCTTTTGTTGAGATAAATGCCCAAAAAAGCGGATATATCGTAACCCAGTTTTTCGTAATCTACCGAAAGGTTAGCTCCTTTGACCAAGCCCATTTCTTCCATCTTATTCATTCTGACGTGGACTGTACCGCCAGATACATGTATTTCTTTGGCTATATCGGTGTAAGGGGTTTTAGCATTCTTCATCAAAATAGAGAGTATTTTTCTATCTATTTCGTCAAGGTTTATCTTACTCATTCATTTTTGATTTATTTTCAATAATAAAACAAATTTATTTATTTTTTCTTAAAAAAAAGTACCTTTAAAGGTAGTTTTTATAAAATATGCAAATATTTTTACTCTTTTCATTCTTAGCGTATTTTTTACACTATCTAATAAATCGACAAAAAAATGTCATAAATATCTAATAAGTGAAAGAAATTAAATAAGATGTCCCATAATGCGAAGTATTTTTTTCGTCTAAGGATTTTTTGAAAGCCGCTGCGTTTTGCGTGATTTTTTGTTGGAATGTGATACCTGTCACGTTAAGGGGACTTTGGAGATTGGGTAGGGGAAGACGAAAAAAATAATCTACCTGTCTGAATTGTTCTTTTTCTTATATAAGTAGTGAGACAAAAATATCCTTACTTTTTGACGGTTTCTTCTTCCGCTATTTTTCCCTACAAAAATCCTTATCCCGAAAGCATTCGGAACGCATCAAATTTAGCTAAACATATAAAAAAATAACGGCGTGAAGATGTAACGTTTATTATCTTTTCATCCCTTATTTTACATGAAAGTCAGTCAATCCATCCAAGGGATTTTTGATAAAACGTCCGGGTTTCAAGCCGAGGACTTCCATTTCTTCTTTCAAAATATCCTGATAATAATACGCCACCGAGCCGACGTAATGAATGCGCCATTCTCGGCAATTTTCGTATTTTAGTACGTGCCGCGTCAAGAAATCAAAGAAATTTTGGCGCAACAAACGCTGAATAAACGGGTGTTCACGATAGTCAGCACAAAAACGCGAAAACTGCGCTACGTAGCGACTCGGTATAGCATCTCCGTATACCCGACCAATGTATTCGTCCTTAGTGAGTTGGTATTGTTCATCAAATTTTGAGGCGAGGTCTTTTGGCATATCTCTGTAAAAAAAGGCTTTGGTGAGCAATCTGCCGATATTTGCACCACTTCCCTCATCGCCAATAATGAAACCTAATGATGGTACATTGTCTACGATTTTTTTGCCATCGTAAGCACAGGTATTTGAGCCTGTGCCAAGTATACACACAATACCTGCCTCACTGCCGCTACTCGCCCGTGCTGCCGCCAATAGGTCATGGTCAACGACATTCTGCGAATTGGGAAATAAACCATCAAGGGCGTCTCTCACCGTTTTATTTTCTCTGATAGATGAGCAGCCTGCGCCATAAAAATAGGTTTGTGTGATCAGGTGCGGTGCAAAACCCAATTGAGGGAGTAGCGTATCATTCAAACTTTTATGTATCTCATTCGTTGATACATAATGCGGATTTAAACCTATCGTAGAGAAGTCTCTGTGTGGATTTTGTCCGTCTAAAAGTCGCCAACTTGTTTTTGTAGAACCACTATCAGCTATTAGTAACATTTTAATTCTTATTTTTGCGAAACAAAGTAATAATAAAATTCCGAATTTGAAGCACTAAAGTCCAATAAATCCTCTTTTTGTATTTAAAATATTGCCATGTTCAAAAAAAGTGTCAATTATTTTTAAAGAAAATTTAAAGATGCGTAGAAATTCGTGTAAAATTCGCAAAAAAATATTAATATGAGTTGATAAGTTCGGCTTAAACTTAAACTTAATCTTAGTTAATGACCAATCCTACACCACAAATCTCTGAAAAAAAACTGAATACATGGCTGCCGTTGCTATTGGCTATGGTGGCTGCTGTTGGTATTTTTATAGGTTTCAAATTGCAGGATAGCGTATCTTCGCCAGGCAAAGTGTCCGTACTTCCTGCGATTAGGGGCAAGCAAGAAGTTGGCAAAATCGAAGAAATTTTGCGCTTTGTAGAGGCTAAATACGTCGAAGATGTAGACCGCGACGAACTCGTAGAAAGTGCCATTAATGGTATTTTGCAAGAACTTGATCCGCATTCAAACTATATTTCTGAAAAAGAACTCGAAAGTGTAAACTCCTCATTAGAAGGGAGTTTTGATGGTATCGGTGTCCAATTTGCAATTATAGACGATACCATACAAGTCATTTCGCCGATTGTGGGCGGACCATCGGAAATGCTCGGTATTCGTGCCGGGGATAAGATTGTGGAAATCAATGATACCAGCGTAGCAGGCATTGGTATTACGAATAGTAAAATCATGGAACGCTTGCGCGGAAAAAAAGGTACGGATGTCAATATCGGGGTGATGCGAGGCAGTAATCCCGAAGTGATTGACTTTACGATTACACGCGATAAAATTGCCAATAATAGCCTTGATGTGAGCTATATGGTCAATGATAGGGTGGGTTTTGTGAAAATAAACCGCTTTAGCGGCACGACTTACGAGGAGTTTATGAAAGCCATCGAAGGACTCAATGAAGCAGGAATGAAAGACCTCATCATTGATGTACGCCAAAATCCGGGGGGCTACTTGCAGGCAGCCACCAAGATTGTAGGGCAACTTTTTAATGATAAACGACTACTCGTTTATACGGAAGGGCGCACGCAGCGGAGAAATGAATACAATTCTACCGGACGAAATTTTTATGATATTGATAATGTCATGGTGTTGATAGATGAGGGCTCGGCATCGGCGAGTGAGATATTGGCAGGCGCAGTGCAGGATTCGGATAGGGGAAAGATTATTGGTCGTCGCTCCTTCGGAAAAGGTCTGGTGCAGGAACAATATGACCTGCGAGATGGTTCTGCTTTGCGGCTTACGGTAGCACGATATTATACGCCATCGGGTCGTTCTATTCAAAAACCCTATAAAGGCAAAGGCGCGGCTTACAACAAAGATATTGCGGAGCGTTTTGATAATGGCGAAATGGAAAATTCAGATAGCATAAGTATCTCAGATACAACACGTTATTACACCCAAGATGGTCGTGTAGTATATGCTGGTGGCGGTATTACGCCCGATGTTTTTGTGGCACTTGACCCGATGTTGAACAACCCTTATTTCATCAAAGTTTCGCAATATATCATGGAATTTTCAATTAGTTATCTAAATAAAAATCGAAATAATATCAGTCAATATAATTCTGCTGACGAGTTCGCGAAAGGCTACCAAGTTAGTGAAAAAGTACTCGAACAATTTTCGAATTATGCCCTCAAAAAAGGCGTCAAAAAAGATAGACGTGCGTTCAAAAAAGCAAAATCAGCTATCGCCAATAGAATTAAAGCACACCTTGCCAGAGATTTATTTAAGGAGGAAGGTTTTTATCGAGTTTGGAATCAAACGGATGATGTGTTTGCAGAGGCAATTAAAGAACTGAAATAGCCTCAACTTCAAACTCAAACTCAACTTCAACTTCAACTTCAACTTCAAACTCAAATTCAAATTCAAATTCAAATTCAAACTTTGAGAATTTGCTACGCAAATTCCTTAGAATGTTACTATTACTTTGGCGAAGCCAAACTTGTCATTTGCGTTTGAGGTTGAAATTGAGGTTGAAATTGAGTTACCGCATTTCAAAGCCATCAATATAGTAAATATATCCAATCGTAAAACTCAATACGCGATGATTTACGGGCTTGTAGCCTTCGGGTTGTTGGTTTTTATTGATGTCATTCAAATCACTGATACTCAATGTGTAACGACCTTCCAAAAACAAAGCGTTTTCAAAACCCAATCGAAAAGCACCGCCCAATCCGATATGAATAGCCGTGTCCCATCGACGGATATTTTCCATCTCTAAATCTACTTTTGTTCTTCCCGAAACATCGCTGTTGTCTTGTGCAGACATCAAGTAAGCAAAGCCAGGACCGAGATTGAGGTAGCCTTTTATATTTTCTCCACCAAAGGTTGTTTTACCTAATAAATTAAGTTCAAGGTAATTAAAATTGCGCCTTATCGAAAAATCATCCGCATCTTCGAAGCGAATACCTCGTTGCGAAAAATTGACTTCCGGCTGTATCGAAAACAAACCGCCACTGCTAATATTATAAAATACACCGGCTTGGAAACCCATTTTTTTTGACGGACTTATCTGTATCGAATCCGGTACATTTACGGTATAATCAGAAAGATTTCCACCCAATCGGAAGCCATAACCCGTTTGGGCATAAGAATTTACGCAGTAAAAAAATGTAATAACGAGGTTGACTAAAATTGATTTGAGTAAATAATTCATGTTCTTTTTAATCGTAACATAGACATTCTTGTCTGTATAGGCTGACCACGAATACCGTAATGACTGCTTTAGCTTTTATGGCTATCAGTCTGTAGTTGGACAGTCGGCAGTTGTTACAGTCGCTTGAATTTTAACACTATAACTCACTGATTGTCAAAGTATTCAACGTTAGACGAGTAGCCATTTTTATTTTTTATTAATTTTAAAACAATGACTTACAAATATTTTTATCTTATACTTGACACCTGAAACAGTCATTACGAAGTCTCGGACCAATCCTGTATCTTTAGGCAGCACAGACAGGAATATCTGTGTTACGTCTCACTCAAAACGATAAATTCGCCCTTCTTCCGCTGCGATAAATCCCACTCCATTTTGGTATTCAATACGGTTAAAAGTCACATCGGGGGTATCTTCTACAATTTTCCATGAATCGCCGCCATCATCTGTCCACCAAAATAAGCCATTATCACCGACTATGTATCCTTCATTTTCGTCTTTGAACCAGACATCCCGAAACCGTTCATTGCTTACGAATAAACTATTTCCATTGCGGATTTTTTCCCACTTTTCGCCAGCATTGGTCGTTTTGATAATCGTTCCACTGCGACCTACAGCGTAGCCAACTTCTTGATTTATAAAATGCAAAGCATACAAAAAATCGCCTTGTACATCACTTGCTTGCCAAGTCAACCCAGCATCCGTTGATTTGCCGGCATAGCCGTAGCCTACTGTATGAACGGTATTTGCGTCGGTAAATTGCACATCGCGCAACTCATGCGTGAGCGGATAATGCACGGTATCTGTCGCCCCATTAACGTTATTTAAGCGATAAATAACACCGCTGGCAAAATTTTTCCCACCAACAACAACCCCCGTATTTTCATCCCAAAAATCGACGGCATTCATGTTCTCACCTTCCGGCGGATAATAGGGCAACCACCAAATATTTGCATCGGTTTTGTAAAATGCCTGTCCGTCAAACCCAACTGCAACGACCGTTTCTGCAGTCACGAAATCAATATCAAGCAGTCCGTTATTGGCGAATGTATCGCTACGCCATGTGCTACCGCCGTCGGTGGTCGTGAGCCATTCGCTATGCTGCCAGTGTGCGCCACCGATAGCATAACCAGTATCTATGTGTGTGAAGGTGATGTCGTATATAGGAGCTGTGGTCGGTGTGTTGAGTGCTTCGAGGGGAATGCTAGTGCGTTTTTTTCCGCAGGAAAAGAAAACAAGCGCAAGTAGAAGTGTCAAGAGCAAGTTCAAGTTTTGCTTTGGGGGAAATAGTAAGTCGTCAGTCATTTTAAAAATGACTGACGACTGATTTTTCTTTCGTTTAAAAATATTTGGCGCAGCCAAATCAAAATTTGAATTTGAATTTGAATTTGAACTCAACACTTTTCCGATAATTATCGAGATTGAATTTTTATTTGAGTTCTCCATGTACGGCGTCTAAAATGGCTCTAACGCGCTCAGGCGTAGGAGCTTGTGCATATACGCGCAAGACGGGTTCTGTTCCGGATGGGCGAATCATTGTCCATTCGTCTTCATTGAAATAGAATTTGAAACCGTCCATGCTTTCTACTTGTTGAATTTTATTTTTGCCGAATTTTTCAAATTCGTTGTTTTCACATTGCTTTATGATGGCTTGTTTTTTAGCTTCATCAAGGTGCAAATCGTCGCGGTCAAAAGCAAATGAACCGACCATATCGTAGACCTCTTTGATGAGTTCTTTGAGTGATTTTCCGGTTTTTGCCATAAATTCGAGGAGCAATAAACCCATCCAAATCCCGTCACGTTCGGGGATGTGTCCGGCTGCTGCAATACCGCCCGATTCTTCGCCACCGACGAGTACTTTTTCTTGGGTCATGATTTCGGCGATATATTTGAATCCTATCTTGGTGACTTGGTATTCAACATCAAGCATATCACACATTTTCTTCATTTTGTCGGTTACGGAAAAGGTGATAATGACCTTTCCATCCATGTTTTTGTATTTTTTCAAATATAATAACAGTAGTAATAAGATGTGGTGTGAGTCTACGAAATTACCATCGCCATCGTACATACCGATACGGTCTGCATCACCGTCATTTGCCAATCCGCAATCAATCGTTGGGTCGTTTTTGATGAGTTCGGAAAGCTCTGTGAGGTTGCGGTGGATGGGTTCGGGGGCTTGTCCTTTGAATGAAGGGTCATCGTCGCAATGGAGTTGTACACAATCGGGGAGGAGACGTTGGACGGCGCGTTGTCCGGCACCGTACATAGCATCGTAAGCGAGTTTAATACCCGACTTGCGAATGGCGTCCATATCGAAGTTTTCTTCTACGTGGCGGATGTAAATATCTTCCAAATGGATGTAGTTCAACATGCCGCCATCGTGGAGGCTGTCGAGTGATGGAAGTTCTATATCTACATGGCTATCACGGATTAATGCTTCTACTTCGGCAATGCCCGAAGGTATGGTAGGTCCGCCATAAGCAGATTTGAGTTTGTAGCCGTTGTAGGAAGGTGGATTGTGACTGGCAGTGATGACGATACCAACTTGTGCGTTGGTTTTGACAACGCCGAGCGATACCATCGGAGTGGAAACGAAGCCCTGGGCAAGGTGAACTTTGATGTCATTGGCACCTAAAACTTGTGTGGTGACTTTGGCAAACATCTCGCCGCCAAAACGACAGTCGTGACCGATAACGACTTTGTCCCAACCTTTTTCTATCATCCAGTCGGCGGTGGCTTGCGCGACTCGTTTTACGTTTTCGATGGTGTATGTGTCGGCGATAATGGCTCGCCAGCCGTCTGTACCAAATTTTATTTTTGTCATAATATTGGGTTTGTAATGGTGAATTTTGAATGATGGATTTTTAACAGGTTTGGAGTTTGTTTGCTTTAGTGAAATGCAAATATATTCAAAATAGTAAGAGTATACAAGTGCTGATTCTTAGGATTTTTGAGTAGTCTGATGAGATACGGGTTGGAAGCACCGTGCTACGGGGGCGGTTTGTTATAAAAAAAGACCTGCACCAATGGGTGTAGGTCTTTTCTTATCTTTATGGCGAGCAAGGGTTAGGGATATTCATCAATACAAGGCTCGCGTTGCGTTGCTATTTGTCTTCTGATGCTTCTCCGCCGCCGTCAAATGATTGGTTGACTGTGGCTGCCATATCGAGCATTTCGTTATATTCTTTGGGTGTCAAGCCATCTAAGCAGAAGTGTATTGGGTTGATTTTCTTACGTTTGTGCATGACTTCGTAGTGTAGGTGTGGCGCAGTAGATGAGCCGGTATTTCCGACTGTACCGATGATATCGCCTTTTTTGACTTTTTCTCCTCTTTTGACATCGATGGTGTTCATGTGTGCATACAAGGTTTTGTAGCCGTAGCCGTGTTCTATCATGACGCGGTTGCCGTAGCCGGAGCGACTTTTGGTGACTTTGCTGACTTTACCGTTGCCTGTAGCATAGATGGGCGTGCCTTTTGGCGCAGTGAAATCAATGCCGTAGTGCATTTTTTTAATTTTGTGGATGGGGTGTATTCGCATTCCGTAACCGGAGTAGAGTTTGATTTTGCGAGAGGGTTTGCCGATGGGGCGAATGGAAGGAATGGAGTTGAGCATTTCTTCTTTTTCACTCGCCATGTCGCGGATTTCGTCGAGCGATTTGGATTGGAGGGCGAGTTGTCTGCCGAGTTTATCGACTTTGGCTGTGGCATCGGTCATGATGTCGCGACTGCGAAAGTTTTTGAAGTTTTCGTACTTGTCGCTGCCGCCTACACCTGCTTCCCATACGTATTCGTCGATGGGTTCCATCTCGAATACCATACGGTAGACGTTGTTTTCGCGCTGGCGGTAGTTGTCCATGATTTTGGAGTAATTGTCCATTTCACCGACGAGTTGGGTGTATTGGAGGTCCATCTGGTCGATTTGTTGTTCGAGGGCGGTTTCTTTTGCTGTGGGGAAAAATTTGTTGTGCATTAGTACTAAAACTAAGGCTACGATAGTGACTGCTGCAGAGTATTCGATGGCTTGGAGTAGTCGTTGTTGCCATTTGACGACTATTTTTTCGTAGGATAGGGTTTGAGTATTGTATATGAATTTGTCTTTCCTCATTTTCTTTTAGCTTGGATGTTGCAATTTAGTTGTTTGTTCCTGATACTTAGGGAAGACGAAAAAAATAATCTACCCGTCTGAATTGTTCTTTTTCTTATATGTTTCACTAAATCTTCCTTAGTGAAAGAAAATAGATAACTTGCCCCATTATACTTGTTCTTTTCCCTTCTAAAAAACACAAAAAATAGTTCCGTAGCTATGGCTATGCAACGATTTTTTGAATTCTTTAGAAGAAAAAATTACGGCGCATTATGGAACAAT
>Ga0209303_1001200_pt1 | contig 16841 bp, 17 predicted proteins | sample SidtaG_3_FD_187449 | JGI IMG/M metagenome (GOLD analysis project Ga0209303, IMG submission 187449) | Marine algal microbial communities from Sidmouth, United Kingdom - Sidmouth_Asex1 metaG (SPAdes) (version 2) | ecosystem: Host-associated > Algae > Red algae > Unclassified | place: Sidmouth... | reverse complement strand
CTGGCTAAATAAGACACTGGACGTGGTGGCTGAGACCAAGCTGTCGCGCTTGGCAGAGCTGTTACCCTGAGATATGCAAGATGGGGTTGGTCGGATGAATACAGTGCATGGCAAAGGGATATCGTATCAGAGATCAATTCGGAGTGTACTTCCTGACGCTAACCGTTGTGGGCTGGGTGGATGTATTTGCGCGTCAGCTGTATCGAGATTTATTTGTGGTATCACTGAGACACTGTTGTGATCATAAGGGTTTGCGTCTACATGCGTACGTAGTGATGTCAAATCGTGCTTAGTCGTGTTAGCTGATCAGGCGTGTGATGGCTGGGTATCGATAGTGGATAATTTGATCAACTAGAGCGTGTGCGCTTTCTTTCAGATCTACGAACTATTATGAGAATAGGAGCGTTGTACCATAACGGTACACAAAAACGAAGACTATGTTGGTGATAAGCAGCAGAGAATTTAGACAAAATCAGCGTTTATACTTTGATAAGGTGGATCAAGGTGAGCAAGTCATCGTACAGCGAGGTAAAGACAAGTCCTATGTGTTGTCACCAATTACACAGGATGATCTATACTTTAATGCTGAAATGGTGTCTAAAATCAAAAAAAGTATGCAAGAGGCACGTGATGGGAAAACAGTAACTATCAATACTCCAAAAGAATTACGGGATTTATTGAAGATATGACTTACTCGCTACGGTTTACTAGGATAGCGCTTTAAGATATCGATGCTCATAAAAAATCTGGCGATAAAAAGTTACTCAAGCGAATCGAAGTCCTATTGCTAGACGTACGTCTACATCCGAGAGAGGGAATGGGGCGTCCAGAAAAGTTAAAACATGAACTAGCGCGTTTATACTCGCGCCGAATTACAGCTAAGCACCGTCTAGTCTACAAGATTGAGGAGGAAATTGTGACTGTCATAGTTGTTGGGGCATATGGGCACTATTGATCGTTGAAGGCAGTTGATCGTCGCGCCTTTTGTGCTCTCAGCTCGCTATCCCAGACCCGTATATCACCACGCCACTCCTTTCACGTCTAGCACACCCGGTACATCATGCGAGATAAGTAAATAGAACTTCCATGAAGTTTTACACTGACACAGCCCCAGCAAAACCTATCTCTTTTTCTTCTTCTTGCGATTCTGAATCTTGTCACCTCTTCGGAGAGGTTTTTTATATTTTTCCTTGAGCTGCTTTGCGTAGCTTTTCTTTTTGGTTTTTGCCTTGCTGTTTTTCGCGGACTTTTTATGGAAGGCTTTTCCCGGAGATAGGCTTGGGGCTATATGGTCATCGACCTTGGGGCGATCCGCATTTCTTTCTTCCGGGGTGAGCTGCGTGGAAAGTTTGACCTGCTCAGGTATGGCCGCCAGTGGAATGCTGTAGTTCATCCGCTGCTCGATGGCTTGCTTGAGTTCTAGTTCTTTTTTTCTGTAAAGCAGAATGGCGCGACCTTCTCGGTCTGCTCTTGCGGTACGACCTATGCGGTGGAGATAGTTGTCTGGATAGTAGGGTGTATCAAAGCTGATCACAACGCTGATATGATCGATATCTATCCCACGTGCTATCACATCGGTCGCAATCAGTATCCTGATCTTGTCTTGCTGGAAATCCTCTACAGCTTGGTTCCTGGCATTCTGACTTTTTCCTGCGTGTATAACCGAGGCGCTATCACCGAAGTCTAGGTGCTCGTGCAAGCGGTCTGCAGTGATCTTCGTACCAACGAAGATCAGAACTTTGCTATAGATCTCTCGATCTCGCAATAGGTGATTGAGCAAAGCGACTTTGCTGTAGAAGTTTGGTATCTCGTAAGCTATCTGCGAGATTTTATCTAGTGGCGCTCCTGTGTAGGAAATGGTCTTGCGCACAGGATTGATCAAGTAGTCTGCGACGTAGTCATCGAGTTCAGTCGTCATGGTGGCCGAGAAGAGTATGCGCTGCAATTTGCTCGGAAGACGCTCCGATACATTGCGCAACTGTGTGGCATAGCCAAAGTCCAAAATCATGTCTACCTCATCGATGATGAGTTTCTTGGCGGCTCGGAGATTGAGCACAGGTGTGAGTGCGAGGTCGTAGAGTCGACGTGGCGTCGCCACGAGTACATCCACACCTTCTGCGATGGCGTTTTTCTGCGTATTCATATTGGTACCACCGTAGACTGCCAGCGTACGTATGGTCATGTAGGCGGTCAGTCGTTCTACCTCGCCTGCTATCTGAATCACGAGTTCTCGAGTAGGAGCTATGATCAGTATGCGCGGATCGGACTGCTCGCTATACTTGAGGTCTTGAAGGACGGGGAGGAGATAAGCAATGGTCTTACCAGTTCCGGTCTCCGCTATGCCTACAAAGTCAGATCCAGCAAGTATAGGACTGTAGGACTGAAGTTGGATGGGAGACGGAGTGTCAAGTTGCATATCTGCGAGGGCAGATTGCAAGGCTTTTATCATCTTAAATTCACTGAACTCGCTCATTGTCTGCAAAGTACGAGCTTATTCCCTAGCCATACGATGAGGACTAGGAACACAATCGCTTGGTCAATTACTTGCCTGCACGTGTTTAGTGAAGATGACTTTATCATCTCCCTCTGCCCAAAACTCTTTGATCACCGCTTCTTGCTCATAACCATGAGTCAAGTAAAATTGTCGAGCGTCATCATAATACGATTGACCAGATGACTCTACGATGATGAGACGAGCCTGCGCTGCGCGCAACTTGTCCTCGACTGACTGGAGCATCTGCGAGCCTATACCTTGTCCAGATGCTTCCTCAAGCACACCGATAGCGAGTAGATTGTATGTGCCCTCGGTAAGCGCTTCTGGAACAGCATAGGCAAAGCCCATGACCTGTTCTCCATCAAGTGCGCTTAGCCAAAGTTCTTCCGTTGCGTCATTATGTAAAAAATCGCTGATCATCTCATCGAGCATCTCAGGAGGAAACAGTTCGACGGTGCGAAGCAGTTGTTTTAGTCCTGGTATGTGCTCGGTAGTAGTGTCTGTGATTTCTATCATGGGAGTTATTCGTATTTTATAAAACGTCAGGAGTCATCCTGGCGGTTCGTTTGTAATGATAAGCACCAATACATTTGGGCGAAAGCCCACGCAAATACAAACTAGAGAAAGCGCAATGATGGAAAAAGCACACCTGTGCCCCTTGAGGGGCAAAATCATCATAGAGCACAGCGACGTGAGACTACTTTGGGTTTCGACGGAAGGAAATCTTATTAATGGTAACTCAATCGTCCGTCGAGGTTCCTCTTATTAATGTAACAGCGGACTCCGTCCACTGCTGATGGATATCGCCCCTTCAGGGCTACTTGTGTCATATTTCCTCTAGCCGCTAGTATGTCGCTGAGAGTTATCGGAAGACGGCTGATTATGGAAATCAGAGAAAGAAACTCGAGGCACGTTGATGCAAAAAATATGCAGGTTTATCGAAACACACCTGTGCCCCTTGAGGGGCAAAATCATCACAGAGCGCAGCGACGTGCTGATTGGGGTGTGTCTAAGAAATAAAGTAACAGCGACGTGCTGATTGGGGTGTGTCTAAGAAGTAAAAGTCGCAGAGATCATCGGTCTATAGGTAAGTAGTACTCGAACTAGGCTACCTTGGGTTTCGACGGAAGGGAATCCTGATATTAATTACTCAATCGTCCGTCGAGGCTCCTCATATTAATGTAACAGCGGACTCCGTCCACTGCTGATGGATATCGCCCCTTCAGGGCTACTGGTGTCACATTTCCTCGAGCCGCTAGTACGTCGCTCAGAGTTATCGGAAGACGGCTGATTATGGAAATCAGAGAAAGAAAATCGAAGCACGTTGATGCAAAAAATATGCAGGGTTAACGAAGCACACCTGTGCCCCTTGAGGGGCAAAATCATCAAAGAGCGCAGCGACGTGCTGATTGGTGTGTGTCAAAGAAGTAAAAAAACATACACCTCGTGCCCCTTGAGGGGCAAAATCATCACAGAGCGCAGCGACATGCTGATTGGGGTGTGTCAAAGAAGTAAAAGAAACAATCACCTGTGCCCCTTGAGGGGCAAAATCATCACAGAGCACAGCGACGTGCTGATTGGGGTGTGTCTACGAAATATACTCGCAGCGACGTGCTGATTGGGGTGTGTCTAACAAATATAAAACAGCGACGTGCTGATCGGGATGTATCCAAAAACTACTAATCCCCACTAAGCCCCTGCACCACGTCCGCCAGATAGCATTGATAACAATTTACGGCACAGATTCCGTCGCTAGCCGTTTCTCTACCCGTATTCCTTGCATTTTCCACTGGCGCTTGTTATCTTCATGCTCTGCACTACTCTAATACATCTACGATGACCTACAGACTACTTTCCCTCTTACTGCTTGTCACCTTGATAACTGCCTGTAACTCCAAAGACAGCACCACGATGCCTGCTCCGACAGAGATTCTCAGATCTGCTGATGAAGAAGGCAATGCCGATGCACGACAGGAGTGGCTCGCTATGATTCACCGAGCTGCGCCTGATACGGATTGGAAACAGGTCAATCGAGAAGAGGCGGTCAAGAAATTTAAGCAACGGCAAATCCTACGCAATGAAGCGCAAAATCGTGATGAGGAAGAGGAGTTTGCTGGTGGTCTTCTACGCGGAATCTGGGAAGAGCGTGGTAGCTCCAATATAGCAGGTAACCTTGCCAGTGTCACCTTTATGCCAGATGATTATTCCATCTATGGAGTGAGTGGCGGTGGTACGCTCTGGAAGGGCGACTTCTTTGGTGACAATTGGGCACCGCTCAATGAAGATATCCGATGGGACACTGACATCATCGAGGCTGTTACCTTATCAGACGGTACGCACAGAATTCTCACTTGTCTCGGCAAAAGCATCTGGTACAGTGATGATCAAGGAGTGAATTGGGACCGAGCAGAAGGATTGAACTTTGATAGTGAGTGGGGTACGAGTCTACGGATACGTCGGCGAGGAAATGACCTCTACTACCAAGTATTTACTTGGAAGCCCTCCACAGATAATAGTGTTACCCATTTTTATCATTCGGCCGATCAAGGCGCCAATTGGACATTTGTGGCAGAGTTAGATCATGATGCTGACTTTTGGCAAGCGAGCGGATATACCTCCATGTGGGTAGATGCCGACGAGACTGTTGCCTATGTATTGCACAATGGTGAGTCCATACATGAGCTGGTAGGTGATCAGTTACATCATCTCCACGACATCGATTTGCCTAGGGATGTGTCCTATGATCTTGATGGTATGATGAGAGATACCAGCGTAATCTTGTATGCTCAGTCCGATAGAGGATTTCTGCATAGGTCTACGGATAAGGGGCGTACGTGGATACGCAGGGGCAGCCCAAGTGAGAGGGCTTGGCGCACTGGTATCTGCGTGTGGCCAGATGACTCTGATTTCATTGTGTCAGGAGCCGTAGAGGCGGACTTATCAGAAAACGGTGGTGACCAATTCAGAGTGCTTAACAACTGGTGGGACTACTACGGTGATATTGATTTTTTGCATGCAGACATGATGGATATACGTGCGTTTCGCACGCAGGAGGGATTGCCATTTGCCCTATTTGCTAATCATGGAGGACTTCATCTATCTACGGATAAGTTTCGATTTACTTCCAATCTTTCCAAGACTTCTTTGAATAACGGTCAGTTTTATGATGTCATCACAGATCCTCGTGATCCTAACTATGTCTACGGAGGCACCCAAGATCAGGGTCATCAGCGTACCACATCAGCACTAGAGAAAGGTCAGTTCGCCATGGAGCAAGTCATCAGTGGCGACTACGGTCACTATGCTTGGAGTAATGACGGGCAGAGCCTGTGGATTCTCTATGTGAATGGCTCTGTACAATACTACCCCAATCCTCAGACGGGCTATCGCGAGAGTGGTTTTACTGTAGGTGGCGAGTCCAGACCAGCGAGCGGTTGGCTATTTCCTACAGAGGAGACACCAGATCCTGACGACAACAGTATTTATATAGCCGGAGGATCTGTGACAGGCCGCAGTGGCAGTCACTTGATTACCATGACAGCGCAGCTTAACCCTCCGTACATTATCACAGCAACAGAGAAAGACTTTGATTTTAAAGATCAGAGCCAGAGTGGCTCGGCCACGATCAGTGCTATAGAAGCCAGTGAGATTCAGGACGGTCGCCTATATGTGGGCACCAGCGAAGGAGATTTTTTCATCTCAGACGATGACGGTGATTCATGGAGAAGATCGAGCCTTACTTCTGGGCCAAGTGAGCATTGGCTCTACGGCGCGGACATCTATGCCTCGCGTATTACAGAGGATCTGGTGTGGTTTGCCGGGAGTGGATATGACGGTCCTGCGATCCTGGAGAGTACGGATGGTGGACAAACTTTCAGGGCGATTTCGCTGCTATTGCCGAGGACTGTGATCCATGAGATTGCAACCAATCCTGAAGAGACGATGATATTTGCTGCTACGGACATAGGCCCCTATGTATACATCAGAGAGCGCAGTGCATGGTTCTCTATGGAAGGTATCGCGGCACCTGTCCAAGAGTACTATAGTGTAGAATATGTGGAGTCGCAGGACCTAGTCAGATTCGGAACGCATGGTCGTGGAATCTGGGATTTCCAGGTATTGAATTCTGTGTCTACAGACGATGATTATGCTACATCACCTCACCAACAGACGCTCAAGATTTATCCTAATGCTGCTCTGGTCGATCAGTTCATAACCATCACGGCAGACGGTCTATCGGGACGATTGAGCATTTATTCTGATCAGGGAGCAGTGATCCAGCAGGTGGCTTTTGAGGGGAGCACTTCCGTGCAAATGTCAACTCCAGGAATCTATTACGTCAGTCTAGCTACAGGAACTCAGTTGATCACAGAGACGCTTGTGGTGCAGTAGGACAAACAGCTACAGACAAATTATACAGACTTGATCAAGCCTCTTTCCTCGTGAAATGGGTTCAACCCAATTCGTGCATTAGGATTTTAGGTAGATGTTTTTCAGCGATGTTACTGGCTATCAATCAGGACTATAGGCGATATATATCCAGTATCGTTGGCGTAAGTATTTGTTACTGGTGGATCTCGCTCATTTGTCATGAAGTGATTGGAGTAATATGAGCATTGTGCTTTGCTTCTACTCCGAGCCACATGTGCTTCAAGATCAGGCACTTATCCTCCTCGCCATAGCATGCTATGACTCGTCAGAGAAGCACCTCATCTTATCGCACCTGCGGCTCTCGCTACGAAGCCTAATGCACGAAATGGGTTCAAGTAAAGAAGTAGGGAATTCATTCAGTTGGATTCCCTTTTGTTATATTCACTGGAGCTTAGAAGCAAACTCCTATCGTGATATGCCGCGGCCATGCTCACCTAGATGATCGCTCGGTGTATACTCGTCAAGGCGTGTGGGGTTGCTGCCTCACATACAGCCATCACAGCCAGTTAGACGCCAGGCTATACACCATAAGAAAGGCTGACAGTAAAAGCAAGAAATGAAGGAAGCGATCCGGCTACCCGTGCTCTTTCTTCTCTAGTCCAAGACTAAAGCTAGCCTTGGGAGGCATCGTGCCAAACACAAAGTCCCAGATCGGTGATGACACGCCAAAGGCTTTGTCTTCATACTGATAATGGTGGATGGCATGATGAATCTTCTGACGCTTAAAGAGCTTCGGCGTATTGGGTACATGCACCTGATAGTGGACAAAGATGTATCCCAAGTATCCTATCAGTTTACCGCCCATGAAAGCCAGTGCATAATCTCCGCCTATGAGGTAGTAAATTCCCAGAAGTACTGCAACCAGTACCGTCCATGGAAGGGGAGGCATGATGAGGCGATCTTTATCAAGAGGAAAGTCATGATGCACACCATGCAGTGTATAGGCGATCTTCTTACCTCGTTCGCTCTCGGTCACGTGATGGAAGATGTAGCGATGAAACACATACTCAAACAGAGTCCAATACAGCATCCCTAAGAAAAATAGACCTACAAGTGTAACGACACTGAGGTCATTGATCCAGAAGTTGATAGCTACGAGAAACGCTGCTACAGCTGGGTAGTAGGTATACGCTACGGAGGCTGATGTACGCGTCAGGCTCTCGAGTGCAGGATTCTGAAAGAGATTAGTAGTTCCTGAATTTGCCATGAGCTACAGGCTTAGGGTGATGTGATGATTTCCTGAGGGGGAAAGATGCAAATCTGTGAAGCTGCCAGATCAGATAGTATAAACTCATCCGTCCAGCGATAAGTGCCCAGAACAGGAGTCGAACCTGCACGTCCATAAGGACACTAGCCCCTCAAGCTAGCACGTCTACCAATTCCGTCACCTGGGCAAGGTGTAAAATCGAGTGCAAATATACCTCAAGTTATTTGATCGGGAGTTCATGGTGCACACCTCGGCTGTCGCTCGGTGAACGATAGATGTGAAATGGAGCATTGCCTTGCCAGTCAGTTTAGTGGCGATGCAGTGGATCAAAGCGCACTTGTACTACAGGAGTCTACACAATTGCCTAGAGGGTAGCAACCAAGGGTATTGGGGTGCTGGGGTGAAAGTGGGGTAGCTGGTGGTATCGCAAAGAGCACCTCGGCTGTCGCTCGGTGAACGATAGATGTGAAATGGAGCATTGCCTTGCCAGTCAGTTGAGTGGCGATGCAGTGGATCAAAGCGCACTTGTACTACAGGAGTCTACAGAATTGCCTAGCGGGTGGCAACCAAGGGTATTGGGGTGCTGGGGTGAAAGTGGGGTAGCTGGTGGTATCGCAAAGAGCACCTCGGCTGTCGCTCGGTGTTCGATAGATGTGAAATGGAGCATTGCCTTGCCAGTCAGTTGAGTGGCGAAGCAGTAGCTCAAAGCGAGACTGCCAGATACACCCTTGAATCCCCAGTCCACCAATACCCATAAAAAAAGCCCAGATTCGCTTGCGCAAATCCAGGCTACCTCGACTAAGGTCTCAAAATAAGAAAACTACAAGTTTGACCCATTGGGTCATCAATACTACAAAAAGAGTACTAATTGGTCATGTTCGTCAATATGTCTCGTCGTCAAAGACATATATAATTAATTCAAATATATGGACATATGTTCATATATTCAATATGTTTTTACAAATATTTTCACTTTTTCTCATAAGACGCTGTACTTCAGTCGTTTACGTTCTTAATTTTTTTTGGGCGAAAGCCAACAAAGTGTAGCCAAGACAGACCTGCAAGGAGTAATCCTGCTCCTATCCCAGCCCATAACCATGTGCCAGATGGCACTACTAGAGCCCAAAGTAGAGGAAGGGTGAGCCACCCTAGTGGTTCCATCCACCGCGTCCAGTCCTTAGATTCCATCACACCGCCTATGCTTAGCAGACGCAGAAGGACCCAGATAGCAAAGCACATTTGCGCGACAGCGCTCAGGCCATCAATGGAGAAGAGAAACCAACTCGCCACCGCTAGCATCACTACATACTGCCAGAGGATATACAGGCTCTGCTGTCGATCGACTTGTACATCATAGCTGATGCGATGCTCCCATCGCGGCTCCTCGATTGCTGGTGTGCCTCCTAGTCTTGCTGGTCGCCAACCGGGCTTGAGGAAGAGTAAGGCTGCTCTCTCTTTCCATCCCGTGAGTTGCTGCCACTCTTGCTTCAGGTCCGCATAGTAGTCGATCTGCGCCCATAGGGGATTCCAACTCTGAAGCGGCTTGGTCACACCATAGATGACCTCTTCTTCTTCTCGCTGAAAGGTACCAAACATCCGGTCCCAGATGATCAGTGTGCCACCGTGATTCTTGTCGATGTACTTAGGATTGCGGCCATGATGGACGCGATGATGCGAGGGAGTGTTGAGCACATACTCAAGCACAGGATGGAGGCGATCTATGGTGCGCGTGTGTATCCAAAACTGATACAAGGTCTGAAAACTGCTCAGCGTCACAAACGCAATAGGATTAAAGCCTAGCAGGGCAAGTGGAAAATAAAAACTCGTGGATACCAGTGCCTGTAGGGCGCTCTGACGTAGAGCGACGGTGAGATTGTAATCTTCACTCTGATGATGTACGATGTGTGTACCCCAGAAGAGGCTAACCTCGTGTGCGGATCTGTGAAACCAATAATAGCAAAAGTCAATGCCTATAAAAAGCAAGACGTAAGTCCATACAGAATCTGCAATATCGAGGAGGCGGTGATTCTCGTAGATGTGTATATAGCCGATGATAAGTGCTGTCTTGATCAAGGCTCCTGTAATCTGCTGTGTGATTCCACAACTGATATTGGTTACGGCATCGCTGAAGCGATAGAGCCGACTCTGCTTCGCCTTGTCCACCCATACCTCCAGTCCTATCAGAAGGAAAAAGATGGGTATCGCATACTTGATGTAGTCCATAGGAGATCTTAGCTGAGCTCCTTTCGGAGAAATACCGATCCCGGCAGAGAATCAAATCGAAAAGGTGGCGTGGGCATAAAGCCTGAGGCCTTGCACAGATCCATCAGGTGATTCATCGATGGTAGGAGATGTGCAAGCATGGATGTATAGCCCATTCTGCGAGCGGCTTTTTCGCCGGCTGCTAACAAGGTAGGACCGTGGCTATCATTCCAGTAGGCTTCCTTCAAGTAAGCTCGTTGCAGCTCGGCTGCTTCATCATCATACTTCTTGATAGCTATCACGCCCACTTCTACTTCATCATCACTGAGTAGGATGATCTGACCTGAAGGCGCTAAGTAGCTATGCTCAAGCGTGCTGAGCTCCAACTCAAAATCAAGAAAGTCAAAGTCAAGTCCAAATGTCGCAGCATAGTCCAGAAACAGCACGCGCGCTGCATCAAAGTCTTGGGTGCTAGTAGCTACCCGTATCTCGGGGTCATCCATAGGGCTAGGTGAAGTGACGGTAAATCTACGGATCTTAGCCTAGATGGCTAGTGAGTACTCACTGACGATTGACTACCATAGACTTATTTCTCATCTGAAAATGCCTGCTGATCACCAAGAGCATACAGGGTACGACTACAAAGAGTAGTTCTTGGCGAGGTATGAGGCTAGTTATTACCAATACGAAAGTCAATCCAAATACTAAATGAGTGACATATCTAGCCCTAGTAAAGTGAGCACTAGCTAGCGCAATCACAAAGAAGTATCCATAGAAAAAAATCCGTACTGCATAGTCAATAACTTCCCATCGTGCTGATGCGACATCTGCACGGTAGGGCACAAGAAAAATTAAACTGACGATCACCGCGATCAAGATGAACTCCAGCGCTCTATACCAGCGTGAGGTGTAAACGGAAGAGGTCATTAATGTATGTGATGATTTTAATATTTTATATTGAGTGAGACACTAAGTTAACTATTTTTACTTGCTAGTGCTCATGCCCACATCCAATCGGTGACCCTGGTGGCATCTCATAGCGATCTGCTGGAATATACTCGGTAGGCTCCGTAAGAAATAATTCTATTTCTCGCCAGAGGGGAATGGTAAAATAGTTAACCGTAGTCCTGCCAATAGTTGCTCGATCCCTGATCGTACCAAGTCGATTCAGCACTATGGTAAGTACGCTTGTATGGGTGCGCTCATCGCGTGCTACTCGGATGAGCTGTTGCACATACTGTCGCTCTTGCATGTGATAGATTCGCCCTGCATAGTCGCTCCAGTCTCTATCATAATCTTGTGCTTCCATCACATCAAGTAGCGCCGATAAGTCAAAATCTTGACCATATATTTCGCTCTGCATTTGTAGTCGATTAAGTCGCTCGGGATGCAGCACGAGGCCGTATATGTGATCTGTCTGCGCTCCAGCATAGGCGTATACGTCCATGATAGGTCCTGTGTTGCCATTGATGAGTTCGCGACCATCTCTATAGCCTTGAGGCATAGGCGTGAGGCGCTTGATGAGATCTCGGCTGAGCGTCAGTCGCTCGGGGTCAAGTCCTTGGAGAAGTGTGCTGATCGCTTCCCGCTGGCGGTCTTGATCTACCGGCGTGATAGTGCCTTGGCCCGCCATGCTATAGTCGTAGTGATATCCACCGATCAGCTTGACCGCTGCTTCTTCTTGATAGCGCATCATGAAGTAGATAGGTACGAGAATCTGCTGCAGATAGGACTGTGGCCGATCTGGTGACATATGATCTTCGTCAAGTGCTGCAAGGGCTAGTTTTCTGACCTTTCGTAGTCGATCCAGCTCAGCTAGAATGTCATCGCCATTATCCCAGAGATGTGCGTCTGGGTGCGCTCCAGCTGGATCTCGAGCGTCTCTGTCGCTGATAAATGGTATGCCACTGGCATCAATGTCTTGGATTACATCTTCGAGCAGCTCTACTTGATCCTTATCCTCGGCATAGATATAACCATACTTAATAGCTAGCTTGTCCCAGTCGCCGATACCCACAGCGTACACACCTGAGTCCAACTGTATCGATCCATCTCTATACTGTGTTACATAAGGGTGTGGGTAGTCCATCACGCTGGCACGAGCTGAGCTGCTTGCAGCGAAGTTGTGCACGAGACCAAGCGTGTGACCTACTTCGTGAGCGCTGAGTTGTCGTAGTCGGGCCAGAGCCATCCCTACGAGAGGATCTGTGTTGCTTCCATCAGATTCATAGGTGGCTTTTAGCCCCTGAGCGATTAGAAAATCCTGCCGCACTCGCAGCGAACCAAGCGACACATGACCTTTTATGATCTCACCCGTACGAGGATCTATGACACTACCGCCATAGCTCCATCCTCTTGTGCTGCGATGAACCCACTGTATGATATTGTAGCGCACGTCAAGCGGGTGCGCATCGGCAGGGAGCATCTTTACTTGAAATGCATTTTTGTATCCAGCAGCTTCATAGGCTTCATTCCACCAGGAGGCGCCTTCTAGGAGTGCCGATCTTATAGGCTCTGGGCAGCCTGGATCAAGATAGTAGATGATAGGCTTTATGGGCTCACTTTTGGTGGCACTTGGATTTTTGGGCGACAGCCTATGCCTCGTGATGTACCGCTGCTCAAGACTCTGATCTATGGGCTGCGCATAGTCTTTGTACTCGATATTGATGTAACCTGATCGTATGTGGTAGGGTCTCATCTGGTAACCATCATCGGGTAAGCGGATGAGGCTATGATGCTGCCTTACGGCAAAAGACCTACTATCAGGACTCACGCTTCGCAACCAAGCACCCTTGGCCTCACCAGTGAATGTCAGGAGCGCTTCCAGCTCCACATTATCAGGAAAGGCAAGACACTGCTCGGAGATCACAGCTGATTTATTCTTATCAAGCTTAAACTTGCCTTGCTTACGTGCCTCTACACGTGCAGCTGTTCCATGCGCGTCACTGACTACGAGACTGGTGATGTCAATGACGATACCATTGCTCGCATCTACGATAGGAAATGACCCGATGACACTCTCTGCAAATGCCTCTTGTACCGAGTTTGCTTCGGCAGGATTGTTGCTTATAGCACGATAGCGGGTGTTTCGCTGCAGTAGCATCACGCGCGGTCCAGTGCGTTTCCAATAGACCAATTTTACACCACCCAGCTGTCCGCGATCTAGTCCTATATCGTTAGAGCCTAGCCCTGATGTAAGCCCAGAATTATAAAGCAGTTCTTCATCCAGATTAGTAATCTTAAGAAGCACCTTACCAGATTTTTCACTGTAGTATATGGGTAGAAAGCCTTCTTGGACTGTGTACTCCTCAAGCTTTATTTTGCTGAGAGTCTTCTGAGCTACGAGTAGTTGACTGAGCAGAGAAGTACAGAGCAGCGTGAGGCAGATGGATCTAGTCATGAGCTAAATATAGCTAAATCAGCCATCTCAGAGAGTGTGACTAGCTTGTCTTAATAATTATTTCTGCAATCCAAGTGCGGATAACCCAGAAAATCAGAATTAAAAGGATTCGCACGTCGTACTACAAAAACAGTGTAAGCGAGTGCTCTTGAGAATCAAATATAAATGGAAAGTTGTTTTTGACTATTCAGGCGTTGTAATGCAAAACGTATGCGTATCAAGTCGTTCGCCCGATACTAGAACAAAATAAAGACTGTAGCAGCGTTCCCGATTTCTCCTTATTTGACCATCGAAAAAACTTCTTCGATCAGGGTCTAGCGTGAAGGTCCGATCTGGCTTGATCACGATGAGGGATTCTACAAGTACGCGTGCATCAGGCTCAAGCTGAGAATAGAAGGTAGAAAAAGATACGTAGGCGTTCACTTGGTTAGTAGAGTAGTCTTCAAATCTTGCACTGCCTCCACTAATTGAAGGGCCATCCAACCGCTCTAGGACAGTAGTCCCAAGCTCTGGTAACTCTTCGTCTAGACAGGATGTCATTAAAAGGCCGAGTAATAGGAGAAATATATATTTCATAAGTTAGAAGGTGTATAGGGTGCCTACAGTTAGATTTCCAGAGTCATAGTCGATTATGGGTGTAAAGCTGACATCGCCAAACGGTTTTTGTGATTCGTAGACAGGTGATTCTGGTGTATCTTTTTGACGTTTGATTATGTAATATACTAGAGCCCCAGTTGCTAGAGTTCCACCCACTACCGTGGTTGCAATCCGAGTATTGTGAGCTCGCTGTCTTTCATCAAATTCTGCCGCAGCTCGATTGTAAATGTCACGAGCCTCGATAATCGTGCGATCAGTCAAGGCACTATTTTCATAGACAAGCTTAGCTTCAAGAGCTCGGTTATAGGGCTCCTCCCAATTATTATCTTTGGTCAATCCGGCATAAATCGATGTGCCTACCAAGATTCCAAATCCTACACCCTGCATAGTTGTAGAAAACTTATAACTATTACGTTCATTTTTAAGGTCATCGTATCGTCTATAATTTTCATCCAGAATCTTGAGGGCTTTTGCATGGCCCAATGCGCCACCCTCTAAGATGGTGAGTGTGTCTCTTACTGTGGCAAACTTGGGCGCCCAATATTCAATTATCGTTTTACCAGGCGGAAGGCTGATCGCATCTAAGTTGTCAGAAGTATAGATGACGCCATTTATCCTCACTTGGGTACTAGAAGGGAATACCTGTAAAGATAATTTGCCATTTTGTGCATATAGCGATGTGATTACTGTCATCATCAGAAGGAATAAAATCCAAGAAGTATATGACTTAATGCGCGAGTAGTTCATGCAGGATTTTTAGATAAGCTAAGGTGCAGCAATTCGAAGTAGTGACAAACTGTCGCGAGCTCAATAATCATGATTGTTTAAGTGAAGATAGGGATTTTTATAACTAAGCTGGGTCATGAAGAATTGGCGATATCAAGATAAGACCAGTTGTCAAAGGTGTCTGAAGCAAATCTTCTTAGTTACCGCTTGCTAATCTTATTTCCAGAGATATGTCTCTGTGCAGCTGATCGATGTCGCGGATCTCGATCGCAATCGAGTCCTCTGTGCTTGGTCTTTCGACCTTGTACACGCTCACGCCACATGCGCCAGCTACTGCGTTTCATCTGGGAACGCATGAGTCGTATGACCTCCGCCTCAGTAAGACCAAACTGAATGGTAATGGCTCCAAATGGCGTGCGATCCTCCCAGGCCATCTCTATGATGCGATTCACATCACGATCAGTTAAGTTGTGCTTTTCCCAGATGTCTTTCATGCAGGTATGTAACGTTATGCTTAGGTATGGGTTCATGGAAGTGAGAGGTAAAGCGATGTGCTACCTTATTGATTTAACCCAATTCGTGCATTAGGCTTCGATGGATAGTGATTATCTGCAAGAGCGTCAGGTGTTCCGCCGACGAGTCATAGCGTGCTATGGCAAGGAGGTGAAACGCCTGAGGCTGAAGCAGATAGGCGCTAGGCGCGAAGTCAACTGACGAGAGCTGATTTCACCGGTAGAGCCCTCGTTTTAACTGCAGTTTGTCCGTAACAAAAACTTACACACGTAAAATATTCTATATCTTCATAAGTCTCTGTTAACATGGATGTTATATAAAATGAGGAGTCAATTAATAAATCCTAATGCACGAATTGGGTTTAAGTCAATGGAAGGGACGATTGGATTACGATTGGATGATTGCGAGCTACGATCATTTGTCCGAAAGGACCTCAGTTTATAATCTACGTCTGCTTGTTAACAAAGCAGAGCCGCATAGCTAGATTATCTAGGGATAATCGTACTTTTGCACCAGCAAAAAATAATAGCTATGGCAACTACAGATACACAGACCAACTACAAGGTTAAAGACATATCCTTGGCAGACTGGGGACGAAAAGAAATTGAACTCGCTGAAGCAGAGATGCCAGGACTCATGGCTCTACGTGATAAGTATGGTGACTCCAAGCCGCTTAAAGGTGCGCGCATAGCTGGATGCCTCCATATGACTATTCAGACAGCAGTCCTTATAGAAACACTCGTCGACTTGGGTGCAGATGTGACGTGGTCAAGCTGTAATATATTTTCTACGCAGGACCAAGCTGCTGCCGCAATTGCACAAGCTGGCGTACCTGTTTTTGCCTGGAAAGGCATGAATGAAGAAGAATTTGACTGGGCTATTGAGCAAACACTGTTCGCATTTGACGATGGTAAGCCGCTCAATATGATCTTGGATGATGGAGGTGACTTGACCAATATGGTACTTGATCGCTATCCAGAGCTCGTCAAGGATATTAAGGGACTTAGCGAAGAGACGACAACTGGTGTACACAGACTCTATGAAAGAGTGAAAAATGGTACACTACCTATGCCAGCAATTAATGTCAATGACTCTGTGACCAAGTCAAAATTTGATAATAAGTACGGATGTAAAGAGTCACTTGTGGATGCGATACGACGAGCTACGGACGTGATGATGGCTGGTAAAGTTGCTGTCGTTGCAGGCTATGGTGATGTAGGGAAAGGGTCGGCTGCCTCTTTGGCTGGTGCTGGATGCCGCGTGATTGTCTC
>Ga0209303_1001199_pt1 | contig 16848 bp, 10 predicted proteins | sample SidtaG_3_FD_187449 | JGI IMG/M metagenome (GOLD analysis project Ga0209303, IMG submission 187449) | Marine algal microbial communities from Sidmouth, United Kingdom - Sidmouth_Asex1 metaG (SPAdes) (version 2) | ecosystem: Host-associated > Algae > Red algae > Unclassified | place: Sidmouth... | reverse complement strand
ATAAATAACTTGCCCCATTATGCTTGTTCTTTTCCCTTCTAAAAAACACAAAAAATAGTTCCGTAGCTATGGCTATGCAACGATTTTTTGAATTCTTTAGAAGAAAAAATTACGGCGCATTATGGAGCAATTTATTTAATTTCTTTCACTTATCTTATTAATACAAAATCTCCTTTTAGTATTTCGGGGTCTTTGCCCGGCAATTTGTACTCTAGTACGTATACAAAACTACTCAAAGGTTGTTTAACTGTTTTGTAAGAACCATCCCAGCCCGGTGGGTTAGGGTTGTCATATACTTTTTCTCCCCATCTATTCCATACTGTAAATCCAAGTATGTCTACATTGCCATCAATGACAGGGAAAAAAGTGTCGTTGTTGCCATCGCCATTGGGTGTAAAACCCGTTGGGACTACGATACTTACATTGGCTTCTATCGTGATTTCTGCCGTAGCTGTACAGCCTTCTACGGTAGTAATAGTTACGGTATAAGTGATAGTCTCAGAAGGTAATGCACTTGGGTTCAGCGAATTTGGGTCGCTCAAACCATCTGCTGGTGACCAGATGGCAGATGCTATGTCAAAGTTCGTTTCGATACCCAATTGTATGGAATCATCCACAATTTCGAAAGGTCCCATTGTAGTAAACATACCGTCTATTGTCACACCAAGTTCTACATCTACGGGGTCGTAGGTGATTACTTCGATGCTTTCAATAATGACTTCACATTCTTGCACATCACTTATGGTTACAGTATACACGCCTCCTGGCAATTCAGATAGGTCTTCAGTAGTCGCGCCATTATTCCATACGAATGTATATGGCTCGATACCGCCTATTACGTTTAGATTAATCGCTCCGGTATTTTCATCGGCACAGCTGCCCATGACGCCATTCATGCCATCCAATTCGGCAGAAAAATCAGAACAATCGGGTCCTGAAATAAATAATACACCCGTAGATTCGCACAAATTAGCGTCTTGTACGAGTACGTTACAAGTATCTCCCGTCATCAATCCACCTAAGAAAAATCCATTGCATGCACCACCTTCCGTAGCTATTTCTCCGCATATCGTAACCATATATGGCGGCGTACCACCCATAGGTTCGAGACATATCTCACCGTCACTACCGCTTATAGCAGATGTTTCTGTGATGGTAAATGGCGCACTTAATATTGGGGGGGCGTCTATCGTAACAGGATTTCCACTAAATCCAATAGTACAAGCATCTGCGGAGGTCACTTGTATGATATAATTACAAGGTTCTAAGCCGGTAAATGTGTATGTCATTTCTTCAGTTTCTATTGGGTCAACTCCGCAACCTATATCTATTATGTAAGGTGCAGGTGCATCTCCTATGATAGTCACTTCGATTGTACCATCGAAAAAAGGATTCGTTGGACTTATTCCACAGGAATTGTCCGCAAAAATAACTTCTGTGATAGATGTACATTCGGGTTCGGGTACATTAATGGAATCGCCCAATACTGCTATACAACCGTTAGCATCTGTAATCGTTACTGTATACGTACCTCCTAAAAGCTCAGTAATTGCGAGGTTTTCTCCGTCGCAATTAGGGTCATCAGCTGGTCCGACACTTCCAACATCTGCTGGTGACCAAGTTATGGTATTGGGTTGTGTGCCGCCTTCTATACAAAGTTGAATCTGACCGTCGCTACCGCCTACGGTAGAAGTACCAATAATTGTTGGTTCAACGACCAATTCTTCCGGTTCTGTAATTTCAATATTTACAGGACCTGCGGTACAATTTTGTCCATCACGAATAAATACCTGATAAGTTCCAGGAGAGAGGTTTTCAAATACATTCGTGGAGAAGTAGGTCATTCCGCCATCAATACTATACTCTAATGGCGGTGTGTCTGTCACACCACCTATTGTGATATTAGCATCATTTTCTCCGTTGCAAGATACATTAGTTGTCGCTATATCGGAAACATCTAACGATATTTCGCATATTGGCTCGTTTACGGTAATGTCATTTACATTGAGTTCGCAGCCATTTGCATCTATGATTGTGATGTCGTATTCGTCCGCCAATAAGCCTGTAATGAGTTGATTATCATCACAATTGCTCGCATCTGGGTCAGGGCTAACCGTACCTTCCGAAGGCGGTGTCCACGTGACGGTGTACGGACCTGTACCACCATTGATACATACTGCAATGCCACCATCTGTACCTCCCAGAGTGAGCGTGGGTATGCCCGTAGGGATTGCTGCAAGCGGGGCGGGTGCAGTGATGACAACAGGGTTGCCGATATAAGAGTCGGTACACAATCGACCATCAGTGATAAAGAGGTTGTATTCCCCTTCGGGTAAATTTTCGAATGTATAAGGGTTTTCGGTAGTTGTTACGTCAGCTACGCCGTTTACATTTCCCACAGAGTAGGTGATGTCTCCTTGTGCATTGAGTACTTCGATGGTGATTGTACCATCGTCGGTTTCATCACAGGCTTCATTTGTAGAGTTGATTAATCCGAAATCAAAATCACTACAATCGGGATCCATAATTGTGATGGTATCGCCGGGTTCGCTGCCATCACCGAGAATGTCTAGACAGCCATTAGCATCTGTTATTGTGATGACATAAGAATCTGCCATCAGTCCCCCTATTGTATAACTATTTCCTGGGCAACTCGAATCACTGGTCTGGTTGAGTGTATTTGTACTGGTAAGTGGATCCCATACGATATCGAAAGGCGGTGTGCCGCCTTCTACACAAATGTCGATAGAGCCATCACTTCCGCCTACGGTAGTTGTATTGTTGACTTGGTAGGTTCCGATAGGTTCGGGGAATATTTCTATCTGAATAGAATCCGAAAGGTCGCAACCGCCTTGTGTCAAAGTCCAATAGAAGTTGTGCGTGCCAGGAGTTGTATTTGTCACACTCACTTCTGGCGAACTCGCATTTGGCGAAAATATCGCACTTGCAGGCCCTGTCCATATACCTGTTTGGTTGGCATTTGGTGGGTCGGCAGCGAGATTGAGTGCATCGTCAGCACAGGCTGCGGTGTCGCTATCGCCTATGTTGATATTGACATTATTGGGTTCGTTATTAGTAATCGTGATGCTGGTAGAGTTAGTAGGGCAGTCGCCTCTGCTAATTGTCCAGGTGAGTACGTTTTCACCGGGCAACAAACCGTTTACGGTAGGTGCTTCAGAGTTGGGAGAAAAAGTAACGCCCGGCGGACCTGTCCAGGTGCCTACTTCGCCCGGAACGAGTTGGTTGTCCGGGTCGGAGATGTTGGCAAAAACTTGGTCGAAACCATTGGTGACACAGCTTTCCTCGGCAGAGAAAAAATCAATTGCAGCAATCGTAACAACTTCATTATTGATAACGGTAATGGATGCCGGATTAGAAGTACATCCTGTACCGTTTGAAATCGTAAAGAAAATAACATTATTACCGGGTCCGAGGTCGTTTACAATTGTCGTCAGCGAATTGGGGTTGGAGAATGTGACATTTGGGTTGTCAGAAGTCCAAGCACCTATCGCGTCTGGAAGCAAAGGTGCTTCGGCTTCGACTTGGAAACCATTTTCGTCACAAACTTCAATATTATTAGGTGTGGTGATAGTGGGTGTGGCTTGTACTTCGCTGTTGATGAGGGTAAGTTCTGCAACACTACATGGGGTACCTGAACTATCAAATATTGTCCATGTAATTGTATTTGGTCCGGCATTGAGGTTGGTAATAAAAGTCGTGGCATCGCTAGGTGCAGAAAAACTCGTATTCACGGGTCCGGTCCATACGCCCGTTTCGCCCGCTTCGGGTGGTGTAGCGATAATTTGGTAAAAGTTATCGCAAATTTCTTGGCTCGGCGTAATGATTTCGGCTGTACACGGGGGATTTTCGTCTGCTATATTATTTCCATTTGTAGCATAACTTGCAAATGGTAATAATAACAAAATCAATAGCAAAGGGGTGTATATTTTTTTCATAAAATAAATTTTGCAGTATACAAAAAAAGATGATTAGTGAAATAAATTAAGTAAGATGTCCCATAATGCGAAGTATTTTTTTGTCTAAGGATTTTTTGAAAGCCGCACATAGCCTTAGCTACGTAAGGATTTCAAAGGATACTTAGACGGAAAAAAGACGAGTATAATGGTACATGTTATTTAATTTCTTTCACTTTATATTTAGTTATCTGTTTTTTTGTAAAAAATAACAATTTGTAAAAATTAATATAATTACTGCCGTTAAGGTAATTTGTCAAAACCATTGGTTTTTTTTCCTTGTCAAGGCGGAATAAATGACATAGAGGCTTCCAAAAAACATTTCAGAAAGTGGCATCTCTAAGAATACTATTTAAAAGGACGAGATTTACCTCGAATTAGGGATGAAAAGACAATAAACACTACATCTTGACTTATTCTTTTTCCTTTATATTTTACCAAATTCTCCTTAAATAAGGGAAGAGGAAGAAAATAATCTACCCCAAATGAAGAAGTTATTTTTTTTATACGTTTGGCTAAATTTGATGCGCATAGCCGAGCTACGTAAGTGAAAGAAATTAAATAAATTGTTCCATAATGCGCCGTAATTTTTTCTTCTAAAGAATTCAAAAAATCGTTGCATAGCCATAGCTACGGAACTATTTTTTGTGTTTTTTAGAAGGGAAAAGAACAAGCATAATGGGGCAAGTTATTTATTTTCTTTCACTAAGGAAGATTTAGTGAAACATATAAGAAAAAGAACAATTCAGACGGGTAGATTATTTTTTTCGTCTTCCCTAACCCGTTATTCGCGTCAAATTTGGCTCGTGTAAAGGAAAAATAACGGCGTGAAGATGTAGCCTTTATTATCTTTTCATTTTTTAGCTGCAATTAAGACGTATTTATGAGGATTTTGTAACCCTTATACTAATAATATATTTAAAATAAATTTTTGTTAATGCTGTACGTAAAGGAAAGGTTTTTTTAAAGTCGCAATTTCGTCTAAAAATAGGATAAAATCAATAGCATATTGATAATTGTTGCATAAAATTGCAATTTATCTAAATAAAATAGAATATTATGAGTAATACTATATTTTTTTTAAAAAAAATTAATTAAAAGAATAAGAATAATTGGTAGTCCTGTAAATGTAATGCTGAAAGTCAGAAGACTTGCCTTGCATTTACAGTGCTACCAAATAATTGTGTAAGTGAAAGAAAATAAATAATTTGCCCCATTATGCTTGTTCTTTTCCCTTCTAAAAAACACAAAAAATAGTTCCGTAGCTATGGCTATGCAACGATTTTTTGAATTCTTTAGAAGGTCGCACTGAAATATAGCCATTTTTTAATTAATTAGAATTATTTTGTAATTTATTTATTATTAAAAATGAATTATTTATAAATATTTTTTATTATAAAATAATTTAAAAATATCCTTATTTCAGCAGAACCTTAGAAGAAAAAATTATGGCGCATTATGGAACAATTTATTTAATTTCTTTCACTAAATACACTGTTTCACAAATTTATTTACTTTTTTGAGTATTTCTTTTAAAATGACTCTTCACCAAAAAATCCTTAAATACAGTGAGTATTCGCGTCATTTTTGATTCGATTCATTTCAAAATAAACGTCAAAAAATGTAAATAAATTTATAAAACAGTGTACTAAAGGTATGAATACGAAAGTTATAATAAAAAAACTCTATCTTCAATTGGAAGATAGAGCTTTGTATCTGTGACCATATTTTTGGATATGGTGGTTCTTTTATCAAATCAAATTATGACTTTTCCGTATCGGCTTTGCTTGTAGACGCATCTGTTGCCTTGACCGCTTTTGCAGGTGCATCTTTAGCCACATCTTTTGCCTTGACAGCCTCTTTCACGGGTGCATCTTTAGCCACATCTGTGGTTTTAGGTGCTTTCGTTGCAGGTGTCTCTTTAGGTGTACCTTTTGCCTTGATAGCCTCTTTCACGGGTACATCTTTAGCCACATCTGTGGTTTTAGGTGCTTTCGTTGCAGGTGTGTCTTTAGGTGTACCTTTTGCCTTGACAGCCTCTTTCACGGGTGCATCTTTAGCTACATCTGTAGTTTTAGGTGCTTTCGTTGCAGGTGTGTCTTTAGGTGTACCTGTTGCCTTGATAGCCTCTTTCACGGGTGTATCTTTGGACGCACTTGTTACCGACTTATCTTTCTTCTTGTCTGATTTGCTTACATTTGATTTTGGTTTCTTGCTTGCTTTGAGTGCTGACTTTTTAGGGGCTATCAAAACAAACATCCGACGACCTTCCATGCGAGGCATAGACTCGATTGTCCCAAATTCTTCTAAGTGCTTGACAAAACGTAACAGCAAGACCTCACCACGCTCTTTGAATACGATAGTACGCCCACGAAAGTGCACATAAGCCTTAACTTTTGCTCCTTCTTTAAGGAATTTTTCTCCGTGACGTGCCTTGAAGTCAAAATCATGGTCGTCAGTATTCGGTCCGAAGCGAATTTCCTTGATGACGGTTTTGACCGTCTTGGCTTTCATCTCTTTTTCTTTCTTCTTCTTATCAAAAAGGAATTTCTTGTAATCGGTAATTCGACATACAGGTGGGTCTGCGTTTGGTGAGATTTCTATCAAATCCATATCTATCGCATCCGCCATTTTCAGGGCATCGCGAGTAGGGTATACATCCGAAGTAACTTCTCTGCCTACAGCGTTGCTTATTTCTGCGAGATTTTCTCCGACGAGACGAATTTTGGGTACTCTGATCTGATGATTAATACGAAATCGCGGCTTTTCAGGCCGTCTAGGTCTTTTCTGTCTTCTTGCCAATATTGAATTTTTAAATTAAAAAAAATGAATACGCATAGTAGCGTAAATCGTAAGTTTCAAGCACCAATTTCCGATTTATATATTTTTTATAGGAATTTTGAAATTGATGATTTTGAATTTCCTAACAAATATAACAACAACTTATCGGGTAAAAGTTCCATTTACGCATATTTTTTACTTTTTTACGAAAAAAACTTCGTATTAGTTACATTTTATACCTTATTCAAACATTGGAGCGCGTAAAATGATTCACTTATTTACTCACTTCATTGCAGCGTTATCATTGTGTCATTTGCACTTGTTTGAATATATTTTCAAAAAACGCGACGCCAGCTTCTGACATTATGCAAGCGGATTTTGGTCGTTGCTTTGAGTCTACAAAGATAAAATATTTGCAAGTCTCCTCATAATGAATCTGTGCGGTAGCCATGCCAACACCTTCCGCACTGAAGTACATACGCCCGATGTATGGCGTACAATTCACGTCTTCTACGGCATTTTGTGTGAGGTAAGTGACGTTGCGTTGTGCGTTGGCTTTATCTGTAACACTAATACTGAAATTGGTCTTGTCAAACACAAAATCAATATAATCTACCCGTTCGAATATATCTGTCAAAAATGCTGTTTCGGGTACGGGAAGTGTTGCTTTTTGGGTGGTCGATGTAGTGGTTGTAGCATTTTCAGTGCTATTTGTTTGACTACCGTTACAAGAGACTATTAGTATTAAAAGCCCTAATGCACTAACTGTCAGTATTTTATGAAAATGAAACATGGTCTGCGTGTATTTATTTCCGTAAAAATAGAGATTTATTATTGGATTGTTAAATTGTTTTGATTGTTTTGCTTCGCTGATTGTTGTATCATTTCAACTTTGCTGATTGTTGTATTGCTTGATATTATTTTTTTGTGAAGCAAAAAAAGACAATCCAACAATCAGCGAAGCGGAACAATTTAACTATAAGTAGTAAGACAAAAATATCCTACTTTTTGACAGTTTCTTTTTCCGCTATTTTTGTAAGAAAAAATATCGAAAAAATAACCACGTCAAAATTGTAAGCCTATTTTTGTCCCACTACTTAAAGCAATAAAAAACCATCACTTCTGCGCCCTCAAAATCAGTAATATCGTTACGACCATAAAAATCAAATTGGGAATCCAGACGCCGATTGCTGGTGGCAGTCCTGCGTTGGTAGAGAAGGTCGTCGAAAATTTGGAGAGAAAAATATACATACCCCCCAAGCCTGCGCCCAATGCGAGGTGCAAGCCCATGCCCCCACGTACCTTGCGCGAAGCGACTGCCAAGCCTATAAGTGTAAGGATAAATATCGTAAACGGCTCGGCACTCCGACGATGGAGTTCGACTTCGTATTTTTCAAAATTGGCTGCTCCCCGCTCGCGCTCACGCCGCACGAATACGCGTAATTCGGGTGTAGTCATGGCTTCTTTGAGATTGTCGCGCCGCTCGATGTCGGCAGGCGTAAAATTGAGCAAGGTGTCAATTTTTTTACCGGAAATGAGGCGTTCATTTACACCGTCATATTCGCGGATACGATAGTTTTTGATGTGCCATCTGCCAGTCTTGCCCTTCCATTCCGCACGAGGAGAGAATAGCTTGGAAACCAATTGGTTATCCTCGAAAGTTTCTAAAGTGAAATCATAACAAACCGTATCTCGACGGCTATATCGACGAGCATACATTTTTGAATTTTCATCCAAAAACAAATGAATATTTTTTGTTTTGCTATCAAAATTATTTTTCCAAACATAGGTGTTTTCAAACAAGGTTCGGTTTTTATTTCCCTCTGGTATCAGGTAATGATTGCCCCAAAGATGCAAGCCTGCAATGACCGCCGCCGAGAGCATATAGGGCATTGCCAGTCGGTAAAAATTCATGCCGCCGCCCATCATTGAGATGATTTCGGAATTATACGCCATGCGCGAGGTGAAAAATATGGTCGCAATCAAGGCGTAGAGAGGCCACAACAAGCCATTGATATAAGGAATGAAAGGCAGGTAATACTCCGTAAAAATAGAATTGGTCGGGATTTCGTCTTGTATCAGGTCGTCGATTTTTTCACTAAAATCAATGACCACCGCTATCAACGTAAATATCAGGACGACAAAAAAGAAGGTCGTCAAGTATTTTTTGATAATATATCTGTCAAGTATTTTCAGCATAGTTGATAACAATGAATGAGTGAATGAATTTTGAATGAATGAGTCATTTGATACATTAGACTTTATTTAGGAATATTTTGTATGCATGGAATTTTGTATTTTTTCGATAATCGAGCCTCATTTTGAGCTGCATACCCTACGGTACGGAGCGAAAAATAGGAGAAGAGTATCGGAAAAAGACAATGTTAGCTGCATACAAAATATTTCTAAATAAAGTCTATTAGTGAAATCATTATCACATTGACGCATTATCACATTATAATTAATTCATTGTCTTAAAGCCTCTGTGTGAGCTTTTTAACGATTGTATTTTTCCATGATAAAAAATCGCCATCGGCGATGTGTTGTCGTGCTTCGCCCATCAGCCAGAGATAAAAACTGAGGTTGTGTAGTGTAGCGATTTGCGGACCGAGCAGCTCTTTGCAGTGTATCAAATGTCGCAAATATGCCTTCGTGTGTGTGCGACTGGTCGGGCAAGCACCATTGGCATCTATCGGGCTGAAATCATCTGCCCATTTTCTATTTTTTATATTGATAGTGCCTTCGGAAGTGTACAAAAGTCCGTGTCGAGCATTGCGCGATGGTAGTACACAGTCAAACATATCAACACCCAAAGCGATACATTCCAAGAGGTTTTCGGGCGTACCGACACCCATCAAATAACGAGGTTTATCTTTCGGTAAAATACCACAAACGATTTCCGTAGTTTCGTACATCATCTCCGCCGGTTCGCCTACTGACAAGCCACCGATTGCATTGCCCTCGCGTTCAAATGACGCGATGGTTTCTGCCGATTCTCTACGCAAATCCATATATGTACTTCCCTGTACGATAGGGAATAGCGTCTGTTCGTAACCATATAAACCTTCAGTGCTATCGAAGCGGTCGCAGCAGCGTTTGAGCCAACGGTGGGTCATGCCCATGGAGTCTTTAGCGTATTTATATTCGCAGGGGTAGGGCGCACATTCATCAAATGCCATGATAATATCCGCACCGATTTGACGCTGTACATCCATCACATTTTCTGGCGTAAAAAAATGTTTCGAGCCATCAATGTGGGATTGAAACGTCACACCCTCTTCTTTTATTTTGCGCCGATGACTAAGCGAATAGACCTGATACCCGCCGCTATCGGTTAGCAGTGGTTTTTCCCAGCCATTAAAATGATGTAAACCGCCTGCTTGTTGCAGAATATCCATGCCGGGGCGCAGGTATAAATGGTAAGTATTGCCCAGAATTATCTGTGCCTTTATGATGTCGCGCAGCTCGTGTTGGTGGATGCCTTTGACGGTACCTGCCGTACCTACGGGCATAAATATCGGCGTTTGGATGCTGCCGTGCGCTGTCTTTATCGTGCCTGTACGTGCGCTCGAAGCAGGGTCAGTGGCGTGTATTATAAATTTCATCGGTCGCAAAAGTACGGTTTTTTATTTTACTTCGTGGAGTAGTCGGCAGTCGGTAGTTTTTAGCCCATAGTCCAACGTGAAATACCTCGCGGGTAGGCCTATATTTGTAATGTTAGTAACGAGCAAATAATAACTTCACGATTTCGACGGCTTCTTTTTCCCTTTTTCTGCGTTATAAAAATCCTTGTATAGCTTGGCTATGTGCGGTTTTCATGCCTTGAAAAAGAAAAAAATAAAGTCGTCAAGAACCTGCATTTATTAAAACCCTGTTCCTTAGTACACTGTTTTATAAATTTATTTACATTTTTTGACGTTTATTTTGAAATGAATCGAATCAAAAATGACGCGAATACTCACTGTATTTAAGGAAAATTTGGTGAAGTGTAAAGGAAAAAGAATAAGTCGATAATGTACATTTATTTTGTTCCTGATATTTACTTTCATGCTTTAGATGAACTTGTCGAACTTTGCGTCCTTTAAGATTAAAAGCAATCGTAATTAATCGTAAATTTCGCAAAACACACACACCTTATTTTACTCGAACATCTCCGAAAAGAGGAAGGTTTAATAAGTATTGTGGACTTGGAAAGATAATATTGAGGTACTAATAATTAATTGACTTACGTAAGTTTTTTACTTTAAACATACGATTCCATCAATTTTCATCTTTTATTATAGGTGACTTCTAAGGCAAAGAAGCGTATTTTTTTTGAAAAATCAGTAAAGAAAAAGGCTCAAAACCCCCAAAAATATACTTTTACTCCATTTTATTTTTAAAAAGAAATTTTCTATAATAGGCATATTGTCATTTTATTCAGACTATTCATTTATTCATTGATTTACTTAAATACGTAAGTTTTGTGTAAATAAAAAGGGGAACTTATTTTTTATTCGACATAATTTTGCGGTGTTCGATAATAAGTTCAAACAACTTTATTTATTACTTAATAAGTGAACAGAAAAAAAAAATCTACGCATCTGACTTGACTATTTTGCGTAAATTATTTTCTTTCTATTCCGTAAATCAAAAATTATTATGTTAAAGAAAATTTCCATCCCATTATTTATTCTTGCTGTCATATTTTCAGCTTGTAATAAAGATACTGACTTAATGGGAGACGTAGAACTGATGCCCACAACGGAGCATGCTAAGACTTCCAAAGAAACAAGAATCTCTGTATCAAATATCCAAAATAATGCTTCTGACAAAGAAGGTGTTACGCTCGCTCAACTGAGTAAAATAAAAACACTTGAAGATTTGGTCAGAGTAACCAATACAGAGGAATCTATTATTTCTAAAAAAAGTATGTTGACATCTTTGGAAAGCAGAAGCCGCGATGGTGCTGATGGCAATCGTGGCAATGGTGGCAACGAGAAATCAGGTTTTAACTGGTTCAATGCCGGAGTGCAAAACAATTGGTATTTTGAGCATAACGTAGCTTATAATACACCTGATTTTCATCAATGGGGTATTGGTTTCTACCAGTTTTCCAATATCTTCAACATCACTCCTCCTGTAAATTTGCAGGTGCAGAACAATTATCTGCCAGATGATATTGATTTCGGAAACCTTGATATACCGTGGCATTTGGGTTGGGGATTGAATGAGGAGAGATACGGTAATTGGCTCGAAGATTTATTTGTAAATTGTGGAGCTTACAACAACAACGGTGGTTTTGATTGGAATTTTGGTGGTTTTGATTGGGCAAATATCGGTCAATTTAACAACTACCATTTCCCGGATGACTGTGATTTTGGAGATGTTGATTTCTTCAGCTGGTCTTCAGGATTGTTCCAAGTTTGTGAATATAATAATGTTCAATTTCCTGCTGGTTTTGATTTTCACTTCCCCGTTAATTTCATGCCGATAGATTTGAATTTGGCTGAACTCGCTGTTCCACTTGATTTCTACAATAATGTACATGTTGATTTTGATTGGGCAGGTTTTAATAACTGGTTAGAAATTTTGTGTAGCGATTATCAGCACCCGGATAATCCAAACCCGACTACATCGGATTACGATTTTGACCTTTGCGAAAATTTAATTAACTGGGATTTCCCTGATTGTTCTTTTGGTGACCAACATTTCTTTGATTGGAATATCCAATTGTTCGACTACTGTCAAAATAACGGTGGATTGATTCCTTACGGTTTGCAATTTCCTGCCAATTTCTTTCCTGACAACTATAATTTCAATGCAGTTCAATTTCCTGCAAATTATAACTACGGTAACTTGAATGTAGTTGACTACGGTAACTGGTTGAATAAAGTTGCAATTGACTTTGGTGGACATCAAGGATACGCAGGTGGTGCAGGTGGTGCAGGTGGTATTGGTTTTCCTGGCTACGGTGGTGCTTGGGGCTTTGATTGGGCGAATGTCGGTCAATGGAACAACCATCACATCAACCAAGTTGATTTTGATTTCAATGATATCAATTTCCACAACTGGAGTATCGGCTTGTATCAGTATGACAATGATTTTGGAAATATTGATTTTGGCAACCTACAATTCCCACATAACTTTGTTTTTGATGGTTTTGATTTCGACATAGACATCGTTATTCCCGGCGGTATTGATTGCCACATTGATGTGCCAGATTATACATCTTGGTTGGAAAATCTCTTGACTGAGTGCGGTGCTTATACACCGGATAGTTCAAACCCGACTACACCGGATTACGATTTTGACTTTTGCGAAAATTTAATCAACTGGGATTTCCCTGATTGTTCTTTTGGTGACCAACATTTCTTTGATTGGAATATCCAATTGTTCGACTACTGTCAAAATAACGGTGGATTGATTCCTTACGGTTTGCAATTTCCTGCCAATTTCTTTCCTGACAACTATAATTTCAATGCAGTTCAATTTCCTGCAAATTATAACTACGGTAACTTGAATGTAGTTGACTACGGTAACTGGTTGAATAAAGTTGCAATTGACTTTGGTGGACATCAAGGATACGCAGGTGGTGCAGGTGGTGCAGGTGGTATTGGTTTTCCTGGCTACGGTGGTGCTTGGGGCTTTGATTGGGCGAATGTCGGTCAATGGAACAACCATCACATCAACCAAGTTGATTTTGATTTCAATGATATCAATTTCCACAACTGGAGTATCGGCTTGTATCAGTATGACAATGATTTTGGAAATATTGATTTTAGCAACCTACAATTCCCACATAACTTTGTTTTTGATGGTTTTGATTTTGACATAGACATCGTTATTCCCGGCGGTATTGATTGCCACATTGATGTGCCAGATTATACATCTTGGTTGGAAAATCTCTTGACTGAGTGCGGTGCCTTAGTCGAGTTAGGCGGCTGGAATGATTACGATTGGAATAACTGCGGCAACTGGAACAACTACAACTTCCCCGGTGCGCACGTCTTTAATTTTGGCGATGTTGAGTTTATCGACTGGAGCGTAGGATTGTACAACTATTGTCAACAAAACAATATCTATGTACCTCAAAATTTCAACTTCCCACAAAACTACTGTCCACAATGGAATAATATAAATATTAATATTCCTGCAAACTATCAGTTTCCTGCGAATGTTAACGCCGATGCTTATCAAAATTGGTTAACTTCATTTGTGTACTTCAGTGGTCATTAAGAATTGATTATTCTTTTTCATTGGGTATTGATATCTTCGATACCATATAACAGTTCAAAGATAGTTTTTTACTATCAACTCAAACAACTGGACTAAATCAGGCAGGCAATGGTCACGTACCATTGTCTGCTTTTTAGTTTCTTTCATTAATAGACTTTATTTAGGAATATTTTGTATGCATGGAATTTTGTATTTTTTCGATAATCAAGTCTCATTTTGAGCTGCATACCCTACGGTACGGAGCGAAAAATAGGGGAAGAGTATCAGAAAAAGACAATGTTAGCTGCATACAAAATATTTCTAAATAAAGTCTAACGCATATTTTTCAGCAAAATACAAAAAAAAGAGCGCGAAAATCGCGCTCTCCTAATTGTGTGAATCAATTATCACGTATGAAAATTTTTAATTCATTGGAATTGGTATTTATTATTTTGGAATTTAGAATTTTATAAAGCAGTACGCGCCCCTACAACAAGAGAAAATGTATGTATTTTATCGTGATGTACGCCGACATCATCAAGTGCAATTTTGACCGTAGGTTGTATAAACAAGTGTAAATTTTTACCCAACTGACGCTCCAAGCCCAAGCCTATATCGGCGGTAGCATATACATTGTCGGCGAGTCTTCCGCCTTCCAATGCGCCTGCTTCGCGCTGCGTATCAAATGGCGATTCGTAACCATTATTATACTGATAATCAGCAAACATAGCGATATGCGCCGTAGCACCTGCCGTCACATAAGGTCGCCAATTTGTCGATTTTTTGATGGTATATTGAAGGTGTAAAGGAATCTCGGCGATATGCAAATTGGCATCTTTACTGACCCCTGCCATATTCGGAAAACGCTCTTCATCTATCGGCAATTCACCCAAAAATTTACCACTATAGGCAAGTCCAGTTTCTATTTGCCACTTATCAGAAAGCTCTACCGATGTAAAACCGCCAAGCGTCATCCCCATTCGGTAACTGCTACTTTTGGCAGTATTCATATCCGGCGAAGCAACAATTCTAAAATGCAAAGGATATTTACGGTCATTCGGTACAGGATCGTTTTCTATTTCGTTGGCTACAAAATCTGCGACCTTATTACGATTTTCCAATAGAACCAATTTATTCGGCAAACGGCGTTCGGAAAGAGATGCAACCTGTTGTATTATAGGTACTTCTTCAATGGTTTCCTCTGATTCAGCCGTGAGGGCTGCCAACAATTCTTCTACGTCCTGTTGCACGACCGTTTCGGGGAAAATGGTCATTTTTACGACAGGCGCGACATTTACTTTTGGTGTTGTTTTTTCAGCAAAATCCAATTCTACTGTCTCTTTTTCTTCGATTCCTTTTTGTTCGCCTTCAGTTTCTTCACCCTCATTTCCTTTCAAAATATCCTCTTTTCTTGGCGGAACGATGTGATTTTTGTTTGCAGGCGGTGGCATTGGAGTCGTTTTTAGTTTTTGTGGTGGCGTTTCCATGTACGGTATAGGCTGCGGATAGGTCATTCCAAAAAACTGAAAAAGCACCCAAAAAGAAAGCATCATCAACAACAATTCGCCGCCTTTGAGCCAATAGAGGCGCGTTTGGAGAAAGGCATCTTTTTCAATGCGCGACTCCATCGCCTCCCAATCGGCAGCTTGGTAAGGAAATTCTATATTGCGTAAGGCATCCTTGACTATCGAATCAATATTTTCGAGCCTATTTTCCATAATCTTTTTTTTGTTAAATTCGTTATTCGTTCATTCGGATAAACGAGTACACGGATAACGAATGAACGAAATCACGAGTCACGAAATCCTGTAGCGAGCATATTTTGCAATTTTACTCGTGCTTTCAGCAAATTTGAACGTGAAGTGCTTTCTGTAATACCGAGCATCTTAGCAATGTCTTTGTGGGGATAGCCTTCGATGACATATAGGTTGAAAACCGTCCGATATACAGGCGAAAGCTTTTGTACAGCAGCCAAAATCTCTTGCTCGGAACAACGACTGACCGCGTCGGTATCTTTAGAACTCAAGCCATAGGCTTCTTCAATATCTTCCGTGCGGCGACGTTGTTGCTTTCGATAATAATCTATCGAAGCATTGACCATAATACGGTGTATCCACGCTTTAAGCGAAGTCCCCGGCTGATACTTGGCAATATTTCGAAACACTTTGATGAAGCCCTCATGTAGTACATCTCGCGCATCGTCGGCATTGCCGACATAGCGCATACACACACCTATCATAGCAGGATAGTAGGTTTCATACAGCTTTTGCTGCGCCCACCTTTCCTGTTTTGCACAGGCTTCTATCAGCGTTTGTTCTTCTTTCCGTAATTTTAAAGCTACTTCCATATCGTGAGGGAAAGTTGCACTGAATTGGGAATTTTTTTTAAATGTAAAATGTAAAAAACTCCTTTTTGATGAATTATCTTTAGTTAAAAATCGTTTAGTGCAAGAAATTAAATAAGATGTCCCATAATGCGAAGTATTTTTTTGTCTAAGGATTTTTTGAAAGCCGTACATAGCCTTAGCTACAGCCTGTCCCAAACCCCGATTCGGGATAAGGATTTCAAAGGATTCTTAAACGGAAAAAAGACGAGTATAATGGCACATGTTATTTAATTTCTTTCACTTAATAAATTAAATGAGCTATAGAATGCGTCATATTTGGCTCGTATAAAGAAAGTCTATTATCTTTTCATCATTCCTTACCCAAGATGGTAAACCTATTTATTTTGCATTCCTATGTATTCTTGAATCATTCAAAATTCAGGTTCTTTGACAAATCCAGTGAAGTGAATGAAAATTTGGGCGTATCCCCCTCCTTATCAGTCGGGGGTCGGGCTATCCGGCACTCTCTCCACTCCGCTATCGCTACGTTACGTTCAAACAACACCTACT